>OGDF01000244.1_pt1 | contig 87492 bp, 78 predicted proteins | sample 1570141 | NCBI WGS metagenome assembly OGDF01 (sample SAMEA4370581, study PRJEB24528) | human gut metagenome
AAAAATTGCTCGATGCTTGGTTACTTGTACTCCTAAAGTAAAACGAACATATATTGTTACTCCTCACTATAAAAGGACGGATAGAACAGGCTATGTCTATTGGTTTACAATTCCTAATACAACAGACGAAGATGTATCTTTTTTAGTTCAAGCGTCTAATTCTAAAACTTATGTTCCACAACATAGCACTACTGAAACTGGAGCAACTGCTGCTTATTTTAATTCTAATATATTTACAAATATTGATTTGAATTTAAATACTTTTAGATTTTATGACTATAAAAAAATAAATGCTCTTGAAATAGAGGGTAAAGGAAATTATTTAAGCTCTAATATGGATTATGTAGCTGATGCTACATATCAAGTTCATATTACAAACGGTACTGTTTCTGAACCAAAAGAATATATTCTTGGACTTTCTAATAAAGATGGTCTTTTAAAATATCAAGCATCTGGTGTTCTTAAAACAGATACTGATGGAACTAAATATATTGAATTTACAGTAACTAAAAATGAAACATCTTCTATTAATATAACTTATACTGGAAATTCAGTTCCTGCCTTTTATATATATGGAGAACCTCAAGATGTTACAATACAAGCTGGACACACTTCTTCTCTTCAATATCAAGCTGATTGGGGTCCTAACTTATCATCGACTGTTAAACAAACTATTGATTTAATAAGTGTTGATGAAAGCGTTGATGTAATTCTTAATTCTACTCTTGCAGAACCTTGGTCATTTATTATTCCAGAAAATAATAGAGTTAGTTGGGATGCAACTATTAGTTCGTTTAAATGTTATACTAATACTGTCACTGCATTTAGTTCTAATAGTTCTTGGCTTACTCCTACTACAGAATCTCCTATTAATACAGATTATGAAATTAGTTATTCTGTTGCTAGAAATAATTCTACTGACAACAGAACTGGTAAAATTATTTGTACAGATTTTTGGGAATTTGAAGTTACTCAAGAACGTCCAATTACAATGCTAACTCTTTATAGAAATGTTAAATGTGTCGATAAACTTAAAGGATATGGTGATGACCCTGAAACTGTAATTGGTAAATACGTATATGTTGAATATTTCCTTAAAGACCAATATGGAGAACTTTATTCTGCTTCAAATCTTCCAGAAGGAGCAATTACCGGAATTGAAAAACTTAGCGTAAGTTATACTCCTACTGGCACTCAAGGTTATAAACAAATTGATAAAGAAGCTAATGTAAACTTTGATGGTGAAACTACAACTATTGAGGTTCTTCCTTATTCGCAAGCTATTCCAATTACATCTATGAAACATGGTAATCTTACTTTTCAAAGTTCTTATCTTTCTAATATGGATCCTACTAAATATAATGGAAATGACATTAATATTGAAACTACAAATGAAGGCTTTCTTAATAGTTAATATATGGAAAATGCTGTTTTAAATAAAACAAGTGGAACATCTGGAGTTACTAATATTACTATAACTCCAAATGGTTATAATGGTAAAAATGATGTTCAAGAAACTGTAACTTTTACTACTACTAAAGGAAAAACTGCTGTTCTTCAATGTATATTCAAAGGTTCTGGTAAATTTATTTATGATACTCCTGTTATAACTAACTTTGAATATCCTAATGATATTCCAGCAGCTGGCGGAAGTGTTTTACCTATTATAGAAGGTTATCAAATTTATAGAGAAACTGTTGGAGGTGCTGAAGCAGGTCGTTTAACTTTCGATTATACTTCTATTAGAACTTTAGGAAATGTTAATTTTAATGGAGCAACAGACCTTTCTACGGGCAGTGTTTCTGGAGATAATCTTGGAACAACTCTTGCTTCTCGTAAAGTAAAAGCTACTGTTTATGCTTCAATAAATCTTAATGAGGTTTCTGTAACTTCTGATTCTGTTCAAGTTTATCAAGAAGCTAATGAAATAAAATCTAAAACTCTTATTAAATTTATTGAAACTGGAAATAAGAGTACTACTTTTAATAAAACAGTTGGCCCTAAAGCTGGCAGTTATGAAATTAATACAGGTATTCAATATGCACAAAATTATACTTCTGGTGCTTCTGATGAAACAATAGTTGATGGAACTACAACAGTTCATAAACCAGGTTCGTTTATTAATCTTTCTCAAAATACAGTTTCTTGGCAAGAAAATATGTCAAGTGATACAAGAGAAGGTATGCAAGTTAAACTTGCAGATGACATCAGTCAATTAATTATTACTTTTGTTATTGCTGGTAAGGAATCTTATATGACAGTTAAGCCTACTGAACTTGTATTTAAAAATGGTTCTGTTGAAGCTAAAACCGTTGAAGCTGATTCATTTGATACTTGGCAAATAGTTCAAAATCCTACTGAAATGGCCAATCTTTATATTAAAAATAATACTGATGTTGATTTGTCAAATCTTGATATTTATTTACATTATTTTATTGCTGGATTTGAAGATTCAGATATAAATAGAGAGCATCCTATACTTACTCATTCTATTAAGAAAGTTAAATGTGTTGGTGCTGTAGCTCCTACAATGAATAAAGAACAATATGTTAAAATTCCTAGAGCTATAAATCTTTTATTAGACCCATTTGGGAGTGATTATAGGCATCAGCAGTATTTTGTTGGTTTAGGCCTTCTCATTCTTGGAATGAATGATAAGATTAATGATTTAAATCAATCTATTGGAAGTGGACAACTTCTTCCTACAACGCTTTATTATCATAGTGCTGGATTTTTAACTGCTGATTGGGAAGGAAATAATGGTGGCGCAGTTAATTCTAATGTTTATGCAACAGTTGATGGAGGTACATTAGACCCTGATTATATGCCATCTGAAGATAAGATTCTTAAATTTATTGCTCATTATCCAGAAATTATTTGTGCTGAAGAAAATATTAAACTTTATAGTAAAGACCAATCTACTTCTGATATTTATATTGAAATAGTTAGTACTAAGCCCGAATAAATAAATTATCAAAAAAAAACAATGCCTAATGTAGTATTAAATAAAACAAGTGGTTATTCTGGAAAAACTGTTGTTCGAGTTACTCCTGAAACTTATATAGGAAAAAATGACGCAATTAAAAAAGTTATTTTTACCAATGCCAAAGGAACTACTGCTTATACTATTAATAAAAAAGTTAATGTAATAAATACATATACTTCTGGTGCAACTAAAGAAAGTATCGATATTGGAACTATTAATAAAGATACTAATGTTGATGGATGGAACTTAGATGCTGCTTCTGGAAAAGTTATTTATCCTGCTAATACTACCACAAATGTTATTACAGGAATAGATGTTATACTTTCATATAATTCTAATAGTATTAAACTTAAATTTATACAATTAGGTATAGAGCATGCAATTAGTGTTACTCCTACATTACTTACATTTGAATCTGGTAGTACAACACAGCAAAATGTTATAGTTGATTCTACAGATTCTTGGACTGCTAAATAAATAAACAACACGGATTAAGGTAGTACTATTAAAGCAAATATTTATTTTGGTAGTACTACCTTTATTTAATTTTATATAACAATGAATAACGCAAAAGATAGACAACTTTTTGATACAATTGAGAAAATAACTCAACTTGATAGAAAGGATAGAATATTTCTTTGGAAATATCTTAAATCCATGAGAGGTAAGTCTGATGGAATTATAGGAGATATTCCGAATAATGTTAAAGTTAATGGTACTTCTGAAGAGTTCTTTAAATCTCTTAATGATGCTTATTATGCTGGAACTATTTCTCTTAATGATATGTTCCAAGGTCAAGTTAATATGTCTGACTTACCTAATAATATAACAAATGCTGAAGTTACTATTCAAGTTATTGAAGGTATTGGAGGTATTCCTATTTTTAATGTTACTTTAACTACTACTGAAGTTAATGATAATTATTCTCCATACAGATGGGATTATTCTTCTCGTGAAGGAGAATTTACAGAATGGTATGCAAGAGCTATTGGAAATAAAGGTGGTGGAAGTGGAGCAGATGAAATAATATATCTTGATAATTCTGATGAATCTAAAGTGAAGAATCTTGAAGTTACTGCTAAATATTCTACTAATCAATCAATTCCAGTTATTGTTACAAATAACAACGGACTTAAATGTATTGGTAATTATTTTAATGGTGCCGTTACTTTTGTAGTTGATGGTGCTCTTAAAATAGAAAATGTTTCATTTAAAACAGGAGAAACTTCAAGCTTTGCTTCTGTTGATATTGATAAACTCGAAGAGTATACTCATCTTGAGATTGGAGATTCTGCTGAGATAAAGGCATTTAATATAGAGCAATTGCATACAGGAACTCAACTTGTATCTATTGATTACGGTTATGGTGTAGCAACATGGGATAGTACCAATGGAGGAGCGGCTAATATTAATAAAGCTAATGGACACGTAGTAACATATAATATTGCAGCTGACGGTACAGTGACAAAAGTTAAGGAAGGTGAAAATGTAATCTTACCTGAAGGCGGTAGTGCCGGGCAATATCTTAAAAAAGACATTGACGGAAATATTGTTTTTGATGATTTGCCAAAAGCTGCACAGGATAAGTTAGGTGTTGTAAAGATAGGTTCTGGAATAAATGTTGCAGATGATGGTACTATTTCTGCTGATTTTAATTTTCTTGACCAAATAAGTTATGGTATCGAATGGGATATTACAGTAGCTGATTCAGCCTGTACTCGTATAGGTAATATGTCGATGCATCGTACTCTTCCTATTCAATCTGCGTTTAAAGGTTGCGTTGCTAAAGGAAATAAAATACAATATTATCTTGACCCTAATGATTGGTCTAAAAAGGCTGATGGCTCTCCTTCTGTGCTTGATGGAACTGATGGAGATGTACGTGTTGATACTGGAAACGTATGGTATTATAAAGGCTTTGAAGGCAGTAATAAACGTCAGTTTAGAATGTCATTAACTAAAGTTGATGATACTTGGACTGAAGTCCCAAGATTGCTTATTAGTGCTTGGGGAATTACTCTTGATAGAACTATTTCTGATACACCTAAAGCTTGCGTTGTTATGAATACTTCTACTGCTTATAGAGGTGGAAATAACGATGCTTCTTTAGACAGTTATTTAGACACATTACCTTGTAGAAGTAATCTTGGTAAACCTGCTACAAATATTTCTCGTATAAATATGAGAACATATATAAAAAATGCTAATAATAATCAGGAAATTCTTTGTTATGATTTTTATAAGGCTCTTTGTTGGTGTTATTATGTAGAATATGCTAACTTTAATTGTCAACTTACATTTAAGGCAAAATTAACAAGTGACGGCTATCATCAAGGCGGGCTTGGTAATGGATTAACTAATTTTTCGCAAACAAATGCTTGGGAAAAATTTAATAATTTTAATCCTATTACTCCTTGTGGGTATCTTAATGATATTGGTAATTTTAGTGGAGTAAAGGAACTTTCTATACCAACAATTGTTATTGATGATTCTTATACTATTAATGCTATAACATTAACACCTTGTAAATATAGAGGACTTGAAAATTTATTTGGAGATTATTATAAAAATCTTGAAGGAATTGTTTTACAAAAATCAGATGCTGATTCAGCTAATGTAATTTATGCCACTTCTGATAATACAAAATTTGATGATGATATTTTAAATAAAGAAATAAGAGGAACTGAAGCAAAAGATTCTGGTTATATTAAAACATTTGTGTTTGGTAATAAAGCTGAGATAATTACTGCTACAATCGGAGCAAACAAAACTATTTATAAATGTGATTATCATTACACGAATAATAATATTGATAAAAAAACGCTGTTCGCTGGTGGTAATGCTAGTGCTGGCGGTGATGCTGGTTTTGGTTTTTCTAGTTCTAGTCATGGTGTTGGTACTGCTCCTGCCGCTCGTGGTTTCTTTTCTTGCATTAGAATATAATTTTTTATAATCATAAGTTTATTAATAATATAGGTTTAATATTGATTGTTATTAGTTAAACTGTTAACTAGTAGTAATGCTAATGATAGCAGTAATGCTAGTTTTAGTTATTCTAATTCTAATAATAGTGTTAGTAATGCTAATGTCAATCGTAGTTTCTTTTATATTTCAAATTTTTTAATGAATAAAATATTAAACCTTACCTCTTGGTAAAAAATAACGTAGTAATCGAACATAGTGTTAGTAAATATAATATTGAACGCTCTATAAATAGAAATATAATTATGAAAAGAATAAATAGTAAACAAAATACTTCCAACTACTATTAAAATATGGAAATCAAACAATTATTTAAGACAAATGAACAGCCTATAATTATTAATAGGCTTGGTAACAACAATTATATCTATACTTATGTTATTGAAACAGGTAATGAAGATGTAATTGATATTGACGGAAAAACAGAAAATAAACCTTATTGGCTTTGTACTTGGGTTAAGCTTGCTGGACTTCCTAATTATTCTGATTGTGCTAAAGCTATTATTAGAAATTATTATACTTTAGAAGAAGAATTTAAATTTATAAATGTAGCTTCTAAAATGCAACTTGATATGCTTGTTTCTGAAGAAGAGCTTTCTGAATATAAAGAATATCTTGAAACTGTTAATACTATAAAAGATAAAGTACGAAATGATTTTAATATTCAGAAAAAAGACTTTACTAAACATAATTTAATAAAAAATTCAGATATTGAATCTTTTATTAAAATAGTTTCTAATAAACTTAATTTATCTGATGAAGATGCTGTAAATATTAAATCTATATATCCTACATGGGAAGAATTAATTGGCAAAGAGATAGATGTTGATACTAAACTTATATATAACGATAGATTGTTTAAAGCACTAGTTAAACATACTGTTCAAACAAATTGGCTTCCAACTGATGCAGCTACTGTTTATGTTGAAATTAATGAACATAATAAAGGCACTATTGAAGACCCTATTCCGTATAATGGAAACATGATTCTTTATGCTAATAAATATTATTCTCAAGACAATACTATATATAAATGTATAAGAGATAGTGTTATTCCACTTTATAACTCACTTAATAGTTTGATTAATATTTATGTTGAAGTTCATAATGTTTAATAAATAAGCATTTATAGTAAAACTATTATTAACGCAATTTTAATGGAACAAATAACTTATAATCTCATTAATAATTTTGATTTTGCTTATATGTTAGTTATTAATATTCTAACATATTTTATTAATAAATATACTCCTATTGCCAAACTTGGTACTTGGCCGAAAAGAATTGTATTTATAGTTGTTATGTTATTGATTACTGCAATTTATTATTTTGCTGGATACACTAATTATATTGTTCTTATTAATTCTGCTATTGCTGCTCCAGTTGCTTGGAGTTGGGTTTTTAAACCTATTTTAAATAAACTTAAATTAGATTATAAATCTAATATAGAATAATGTATTAATTGTTCTCCTATTTGTTCTAATGAACTTATAGGAGAACTTTTTAATTATTATAAATTTTCATTTCTAAAAATAAAGTTTATTTTTGTATTAATAATTAATAAAAGTATTATGGCATCTATTAATCAATTAATTTCTGAGATTGCTCATAGTGTTCAACAAGCAGATAGTGTTCCTGTAAGAAATGCTATTAGACTTGGTATTATTCATGCTCGTAATAGACTAATTCGTAATACTTATAATTCTCATGGATATATTGATAAAGTTCTTCAACAAAGATTTAAAATTACTTTAATTAATTGTCCTGATGGTGATATTAGTGATACTTTTGATTTAAACCTTAAAAAAGTCAAACGTAGCCTTAATAGAGTTCCAAGGCCTGTTCGTATTGATAATGGGCATCCTTTTATTTCTGTAAGAACTACTGGATTTGATAATCCTATTGAAATTCCTTTTATTAAAGAACCTTCTGCTAAGTTTTATACTTGTCTTCCTGGAATGGCTTGTCTTGAATCTTATGACTATATTAATCAATATCTTTACATTAATCTTCGTAATTCAGATAGATTACTTCTTACAAATCAAATTATAGTTGAAGCTGCTTTTGAAAATCCATTTGAAATTCCAGAAGAACATTTTAACAAAGAATATAATTATTCTGACGACGATGAATTTATGATTTCTGAAGATATGATTGGTGATATTAAAAAACTTGTTCTTGAAACATTTAATCCTAATATTGTAAGACAAACTAATGAAATTCCTACTCCTAATCTTATGAAATAAATTATGAAAAAAAGGGCTGCTGATTATGATATGAAAACCTTTTATTTAGATTTTAAACAAAAGGTTAATAAACAAGTTAAAGAAATTGAAGATAAAATTGGAGAAAATATTGCCAAAGCAGTTAAATATCGTTCTTGGCTAACTGCCTGTAAAGAAGTATTGCTTGATTCACACAATATAGACCTTAATAATTATCCAAGGGAAATGATTGATGGAGAATATTGTTCGGGCACTAAAGATTTTAAAGTTAAAGCAAGCATTGCTTATAATAAAGCTCCTGCTGGCAAACGTAATGAAATTATAAAACTTCTTGCTTATCTCAATATTCTTACTGAAGGCTATAAACTTAATATTGCTAAAAATGCTCTTAATAGAGAAGCTAATCTTAAATTTTCTGAATATAGAGAAATGTTATTTAATTATTATAATAAAATTCATGAACTTCTTATAAAAGGTGATGCTTACACTATTGCTAATTCTGTTGGAACAATGTATTTAGAAAAGAAAGTTGTTCCTTTTAAAAGAAAAACTATTGATTTTAATGAAACTAATAAACGCAAAAAAGAGCTTACTGAAGCAGGTATTGAGCTTTATGATGATACTAAAGCTAAAATAGCCAAAAAACTTGGTCTTGAATATAATGGTGCTGATTATAGAGTTTTTAAAGAAAGTAATTATTGGTTTCGTCTTAATTTTGTTAAATCTAAGTTTTGGAGAAATAGAAAATATTATTCTTTTGATTTTGCTGATACAATTAGTTCTAAATATAGAGGTTTAACTTTTGAACAAATTGCTGCTATGTGTAAAACCGAAAATGAGATTTTTACTCTTCCTTGTGGACTTAGATATAAAATTAGAATTTATCTTATGAAATATCCAGATAGAAGTATTAATTTTATTAGACATGGAAAACAAAAGATATACCACCATTGAAAGGATTATTGCTAAAATTGATAATGACTTTAATCCTGGAGATAGTGATTGGATACCACGAGTTGCTGCTTGGTGCATCGATGCTATGGAGCAACTTAAAGTTACTCCTACTGTAAGAAAAAGACGTAAACTTACTGTTAGGAATAGATTTGCTAAAAGTGATTGTGATTTAGAATGTACTAATCTTAAAGTATTTGATGAAAATGGTTGTGAAGTTTATGTTATATCGGGCGGTCAACAAAGTCAATGTGGCAATTCCTTTACAGGCAGGGAAGATGAATCTGCTGATGGACACCTTGATTCCAATGTTACCCCAAGTACTCTTGACCACCATTTAGTTCCTAATCAAGATGAATCTATTGGAAGTATTGCTATAAGAGTTAATAGCAAAGATTATCCTGCTAGATATAATGTTGTTGATATTGTTGGTAATTATAATTGTATTAAACATTATATTTTAGTAGATTGTAAAACTATTGAACTTGATTATGATGCTAATTATATTGTTGTTGAATATGATGCTATTAAAACTTATGAAAGCAATAATTATAATACTGAACTTCCTTTCATTCCTAATAATGGTTTACTTATAGAAGCACTTGGATATTATTGTATTTATAAAATGCTTTGTAGAGGTTATAAGCATCCTGTGTTTAATCTTGCTGCTTCTCAATATGGTACTAATCCTTATTATCAATGGAGTATTCTTAAAGATAAAGCTAAAGCAAGTATTATTGGTGATAATGTTGATGCAAGTAATGCTTCTAAGTTATTCAGAAGTACATTGTTTATAGATACATTCGACCCACGAAATTGATTCTTTGGTACTTTGTTTGACTTGTAGTGAATGATTTTATTAAAAACGTATAACTCATCATATTTAAGACAAACATTCATTACAGAGCCTAAAATTGATTCAAAATCTACAATAATTTTTATTTATGCCAAATATAAATAAAAAACTTGTTCTTAATAAACACCCGAAAGATTGTGAAGATTTAATTCTCATTAATGCAAGGAATGTAAAAGTTTCTAATGATTTTAGTTGTTTACAAAGTGAAAATAGTATTTTTCATAATAGAGTCATTGAAAGTTTTATTAATAATAATTTTGGTAATGATTGGAATATTGCTGGAGTTATTCCTTGTAATGTAGAATTAATTTTAATAGTTTATAAAGGTGATTCTTTTCCAACAAATGCTTCAATAGTCAGATATAATGAAGATAAAAATTCTTGTGAAATTTCATATAACAAATTTGAATATCACGGAGGAGAAATAAAAGGTACATTTACTTATAATGTACAAAGTAATCTTATACTTTCTATTGCTGAATATAATACTAAGTTTAATATTCCTTTACGAACCATTAATATTGGTAAATTTGGTATAAATGGAGATGATACCGATGTTAATCTTAAAAATGGATTACTTAGTAATGCTCCAGAAGTTTATATTCCAAAACTTATTAACCAAGAATATACCATTGGAAACGCTTATAAAGGTTGGTATAATTTCTTTATTAGATTTAAAATTAACAAAGTTGATTATACTTCTTGGTTTCATTTAGGTTATCCTATGTTTGTTTCTGACCTTATTGAACGAGATATAATTAAATACTATTACTCAGGTTGGATTAATGACCTTCCTGATAGTTCCGGTAAATGGAAACTTTATTTTATGACTGGTTGCTCTGATTATATTTCAGATGATACAGAAATTGCTAATGAAACTGTTACATTTGATATTAGCGGACTTAATAAATCAGAACAACTTGGATATAAATATTATCAAATAGGTTTTATTTGTGCTACAAAAGATTCTCAAAAAGCATTTAAAACTAATGATATAAAAATTAATGTAACAAATTATAAACTTGAAATAAATAATTGTGTTACTTATTCTGTTACTAATCTTATTACAGATAATTATAATTTTTATAATGTAAAGAATATTATTAATTATCAAAATAGGCTTTATATTGCTAATTATAATGAAGAAAATGTTCCTAATATAGATTTATCTAATATAATTCTTAGATGGAAACAAGAAAATGTTGTTTATGATGATTATTATAAACATAGCATTTATTTTGCTAATGAAAAAGGTTGTACTGATATAGAAACAAAAGTTAAAACAAAACAAAACAATACTAATAGAATAATTAAAAGAAGTAATACAGTTGACACAAATACTAAACTAAGTTATATTAAATCTAACCATTTTGGTAAAATTAATTTAAATGATACTACTTTAATTTTTAAAACAAATTTGTTTAATCAAGGAAGTACTGAAACTGAAACTGCTAGTCTTTCTAATGATAATAATGAAACTATTGGAAATATTACTTTAAGTTGGACTAGAAACGGATATGGAAGCCAAAGTGGTGGATATATACAATATGACATTGATGGAATTTATAATGGGGTTCAATATTGGCATGCCAATGGTTTAACAGCCATTAACATTCCTAGTGAAGTTCAATTAACTGTTAGTATTAATAATTTTAAAGAAAATGGAGAAATACCTCCAGATGTTTCTTCTTTAACTTCATTTGATTTTATTAATACAAATAATTCTTATAATAGACGTAAAAAAGAAACTACTCTTATTCCTGGTGAGACTTATGCTTTTTATATTCATTTTGTAAATAAATACGGAGAGGTTTCAAGAGGTTATAAATTACCTAATAATGGTCAAGGTAATTTTAATTTAGTTATTAATAAAAATGGAGATGCTTTATTTAAAGTTCCTTATATTGAATTAAGTAATTTTAAAGATAATATTATTAAACCTAGACTTACTCTTCAAATTGATTTTGGAAATACTTATATTCCTAATGAATATGTAGGATATTTTCTTACATACGAACAATTTGAAAGTACTTGTAAAACTACTGGAGTTCTTACTAAATTTGATTTTTATAATAAAGAACAAAAAGCTACTAAAATTGCTTCAACCGTTTTTACCAATAAAACTATTGTTAGAAACGAAAATTATAATGCTATTGATTCTGATAATTTAACTACTGTTAAATTTTATAGTAGTGAATTTGATATTACTGATAGTCTTGAACTTAAATATAATAAACTTAGACTTGAAAAGAAAAATTGTTTTGATGTTCAAGATTGGGTTTATGGAAATATTGACGTTGGAGTAACAGATATTTTTATTATTAATCCAGCTGTAACTAATGCTAAATTTGCTTATAATCTTAATATTCCTGAAAAAGGTGGAACTTCTGTTAATATTGAAATTCCTATTAGTAAATATAACATTAAAGTTGCTGGAGATGCTACTGAAGGTCAAAATGGTTTAGGAACTTGTCTTGAAATTACTTTACCAACTTCTACAATTAAAGAACTTTTTCCTAATGGAGAATATGTTCTATATAAAGCAAGTCTTCTTAATGATACTACTGAACTTTATGTTAATGAAAATAAAAATCTTATTAAATTTACTAATATTGAATATTTTTCTGAAGGTAAAATTAAAGAATTTAAAGAAGGTCTTAATGGGCATTCAACATATAATGATTTTTTAATTTATAATTGGAATAAATTTATATTTGATTCTGGCAAAAATGTTATTCTTAACTATTCATATAATGCTTATTACCCTACTTGGGCTTTTGGAAGTAATTTTCAATTAGATGATAATCTTTTTAAATATTCTCATCCTGCTGCTTATCTTCAACTTGCTGTTTATAAAGATAAAATGCTTGAAGCTAAATCTTTTAAAAATCCTCCTAAAGCTTGTGTTACACAACTTAGTGAAGCAAGTGAAACTGAAGAAAATCAAACTTTTGTTTTTGGTAATGGCTGTATTGTAGAACCTTCTGATACTGTTGATTTATTTAAAGAAAAATATTATAATCAAGATGTAAGTAATCCTAAAACTTATACTAATTATGATAAAAATATTTCTTATCTTAATGTTTATAATAAACGTATTTATAGAAGTAATGTTATCCAAGATGAAAGTAATGAAAATGCTTGGAGAACTTTTCCTTTAGAAGGATATAAAGATATTACTGAAAATAAAGGAAATATTACTAATCTTCTTGCAATGGGTACTACTCTTCTTGTTCATACAGAACATTCTTTGTTTATGTTTAATAGAGATAATACTATGAAAACACAAGATAAAGATGTTCAACTTACAATGCCTGATATATTCGATATTGACTATAAAGAAGTATTTACTTCTACTTTAGGTATTTGTGGATTACAAGATGATAGAGCTTGGGTTGCTGATGATTTTGGTTATATTTTTTATGATAATGATGCTCATAGACTATATCAATTTGGTCAAGGAAAAATTAATAATCTTGATAATGATATTATTCAATGGCTTAATAAATACAAACCCAATAGAGTTAGATTTGCTAATGATAAAATAAGTAATAGACTTCTTATTAGATTTGATTATCAAGATATTACTAAACAAGATAATAAAGTTATAAGCTTTAATTATAAACTTGGTAATTATATTTCTTTCCATGATTATATATTTGAAGAAGGTATTAATACTAAAAACAAACTATACTTCTTTACAGGCAGGAAAGACAATCAACTTAAATCTATTTTTAATATTGATTATTCTAATCTTACCAATACTTCTTATAATAATTTTGAAAATTATACTAAACAATTAATTAACAATTCTCAAATCGATATACTTATATTAGGAACTTATATTACAGATAAAGGTAGTTTTACTATTTATGACACAGTTAAATATCTTGAGTATCTTACATATAAACTTTATAAAATAGATAAGTCTAATGAAGATTATATTCAACTGCCCGTAGAGGAATTGAAACTTCCTTATTCTGGTGATACATTAAGAGTATTTAATCATAATATTGATACTGGTGTTATTGATATAAAGATTGATACTGAAAAAGCTAAAAATGCTTTTGCTAATTATAAAAAACCTTATTGGGATTTAGATAATTGGAATTTTAGTTATCTTAGGAATAAAGGTTCTCAACACGATGGAAAACAAATTTATGGAGATATAATGTCTCGACTTTATGGAAATTATTTTATTGCTTCATTTACTTTTAGTGATACTGAAAGATGTGTTGAGTTTGAAGATTTAAAATATAACGTAACTAAAGATAAAAAATTATGAAAAGAAAAAAGTGTGCTTTAGGAGCACTTGCAATTGGTAGTATTATTAGTGCTTTAGCTTCTGCTATTGGAACAGGTGTTAGCATTTATTCTAATAAGAAAAATGCTGAACGTCAAATAGCAAATCAAAATGAAGCTCAAAATCAGCAAAATGCTATTCAGCAACAACAAAATATTCAAGCCAATCTTAGCAATCGTGATTATATTGCTGACTATCAAAATAAAATTATTATTCCTACTCAAAATACTTCTCAAATGAGATGTGGAGGTAAAAGAAAAGTTCTTGGTGGTATTAATGCTAAAAGAGATGCTAATAAAGAATATTTTGACCGAATCCAAATGTATAAACTTGGTGACTACTTAATGCGTTAATTTAGGTTTGTTGGCTATTTGTTTAGGCTCTGATTAAGTTTTAGTTTGATTATGATAGATTACTCATACACAATACAAATTAAGCTCACAGAGCCTAAAAATCGAGTAAAATATATAAAAATTTTTAATTTTAATGTCTAAATCTAAAAGAACAAATATACCTAATGTTATATCTGGTGGTATAGCCACTCCATTAGGAAATAATATGTATTTAATGATTGGTAGAACTCACGAACAAGGAGGCATTGATATTGGTAATACTAAAAGAGGTCTTGAAGTTGAAAATGGTGAGATTCTTAAAGCTAATAAAAAATCTGTTAAAGTATTTAGTGCTAAACCTATTCTTAATGGAAATAGTCCTGCTGAATTAGTTATTAAAGGAATTAATCCTGAAGATGTTTTTAATGCTCAAGAAAAATTTAAAGATGAAAATCATCTTAAAGATGACGGAACTAGTGCTAGACTTGGACGTTTTAGTAGAGTTAAACAAAATGATAGTCCTACTAAAGAAATTAGTAGTGGATACGAAGACTATGTTAATAAAACCATAAGTAAACACGGCTCTCTTCCTAATAGTAAAAAATATTATATACCGTATCTTTATGATAAAGAAATAAAAGTTCGTGGTGCTGGAAGAATGTCTTCTAATATGTTAGATTCTATTGCTGTAAATGCTAATAAAGCTAAAATTCCTTTTAATGAAGCACTAGGTCTTGCTATTCAAGAAACTCATGGTGGGGCTATGCCAACTATTGCTGTTCCTGCTGGTATGGATAAAGACAAAGTTAGAGCTCACTTTAACATGTCTTATGCAAGAAATTATGGTGGCATTCCTGCTGAATATCTTATTAATGATTATGAATATCACAATAAAGGTTATAAGGGAAGTAAAAACAATGATTTAACTAATATTGAATCTCCTCTTCAACACGGTTTTACTATGTATAAAAGAGGTCTTTATAATCCTGGTGATAAAAATCATTCTAATGACGTTAGAGCTGCTGGTAATAAAGCTGTGTCTAGTCCTGATGTTCAAAAATGGATTCAAGAAAATGGTAAAAAATATAATATTAAACGTATGGGAGGTTTAAATAGAAAACAAGATTATGGTTCTAAAAGAAAACCTTATCCTACTGTAAACTCTTCTGATTTTGCTGGAGGAAATAGAAGTTATCCTATTCCTACAAAAGCTGATGCTATTGATGCTTTAAGACTTGCAGGACTTCATGGAAGAAATGATGTTAAAGCTAAAGTTTATGCTAAATATCCAAATCTTAAAAAAGCTCCTTTTGGTACAAAATATCCTTATGAAAATGATATTTTAATTGGGGTTAATACTGATAATTTAAATAGTGTTAAAAGTCCTATTTATACTAAATACACTATTGATGAAAATAGGAATAGAAAATCTTATCCCAATCAAGTTGATATTAAACCTCTTAGTGTAATTAATGGCAAACTTATTCCAACAGATAGAAGTCTTCCTAATTTACAAAAGCTTCCTATTGATAATTTAACAACCAAATCTTCTATTGTTGGAGGAAATACAATTAAACCAACTCTTCCTACTGGTTCTATTATTGAAAATTATAAACCGGCTGATAATAAATTAATTCCTAGACTTAAAACTTTAAATAATCCAGATACTACTCGTAATATTGGCTTACTTAAGAGAAATCTTAATTTAGAGAATATTCCTAAATTAAATTCTTTACCAACAGATAGTCTTATAGTTCCTCAAAATCAAAGTAATATTATTAGATTTAATGGATATAATACAGGAAATACTGCAAAAGATACAATAACTATTGGTAAGGTCAAAGCTAACAATTCCTCTACGGGCAGGCAACCTAAAGCTGATTCTGGTTTTAGTATTGGTTCTGATTTAATTAGAGGTGCTGCTGATTTAGCTGGTTCTATTGTTTCTTATAAAATAAATAAGGACATGATTGATAAAATGAAAATCAATAATTATGTTCCTTATCAAAGATATAAATTTAAAACTAATTATAATATTAATCCTCAACTTGATTCTACTCGTGAGCAAATTAATTCTATGATTGACGAAAGTAAACATAATACTGCAAGTTCTCGAACTGATTTAGCAAGAAGACAACAATATAGAAATCTTGGTATAAGAAATACTAATGAACTTTATGGGCAAAAAGAGAATATTGAAACTCAATTAATTAATCAAGATATTCTTAATGCTCAAAGAACTTCTCAACAAAATACTCAGCTTGTTAATGATTATCTTAGACGGAAAGCCGAAATGGATAATAAACTTACAGAGCTTAATGCTGAAAACAAAGTTAGTCTTGCGCAAAATGCTGCTGGAGTTGTTGGAGATTATTTTGATAGACGAGAAACAAGAAATAGAGAAGCTCTTGATAGAGCAGTAATTGCTGCTTCTAATCCTAATGCAATTTCATATATGGATAATGAACTTCCTAAACTTGCAAGACAATTTGGTTATCGTCCTTTAAGTTTTAATTTTGGTAGATTTAGAAAGAATAAATAATATGCTTACATATAAACTTCAAAATAGACCTATTCAGCCAAGTTATACTCTTGATGTTATGGCAAAAGGGTATTCAACTATGGAACAAGGTCATCAACAAGCTATTGATACTGCAAGTAAACTTAAAACTGCTGTTGCTAATCTTCCAATGAATGCTGCAGAAGATGGTTATAAACAAGCACTTCTTAATAGTATAAATAAAACTATTGAAGATAATACTTTGTACGGTAATTCATATGCAGCTCTTGATGATATAGTTAAACAATCTGGAGATATAAGTTCTAATCCAGGAGTTCTTGGAAGAATTAAAGCTCAACAAGAATATTCTACTTATAATGCTAAAGTTGATGCTCGTAATGATATTTCTGATGATGTTAAAAGATATAGTAAAGCTATGAATCCATATTATTATCAAGATAAACTTGATGATAAAGGAAATGTTATTGGAGGAACTGAATGGAAACCTACATTTAGTCCAGTTAAATCTTATGATTTAAATGATATATTTACAAGAGCTTTACAATATATCAAACCAGACCAAGGCAGTTATGAAAGAACTCAATTTATTGATGCTAATGGTAATATTACTTCTAAATATACTCCTGGAGGTTCAGTAGCAAGATATAATACTCTTACTCAATCTTGGGAAAAACTTTCTGAAGATAAGATTAGAACTGCTGTTACAGCTGTTATGAATGCTAACCCTGCAATTGCTGCTAGTCTTCATCAAGATTATGATGTTGAAAAATGGAAATATGATAATAAAGAAGCTACTTCTGGTTATCTTAATCAAGATGGAAGTCAAAAAACTTTTGCTCAATATCTTGAAGATAAAATAGCTCCTTTTGCTAGAGCAGCTGCTTATAATAAAACTATTTCTAAAAATAATTATAATGATGTTATTCTTAATAAAATAATGGCTTCTAATATTGAAAAACAAAAAGCTGTTGCTTCTGGTGGAGGAAGTGAAACTATGAGTTTAATTCAAGCTGTTCAAAATGCTCCTGATTATCAAGGAGGAAATATTGTTCTTGAAGATACTTCTCGCCCTGATAATATAGTTCGTAGTTCTCAGTTAGATGCTATTGTTAAAGATGCTATTACTGAAGCAACTGGAGATGCTTCTTTTGCAGATGGAAAATATAATGGTAAAAATATAAACGAAGCTCTTAAATATCTTCAAAGTCGACCAGAATCTAAAGAAAGAAATCGTGCTATTGGTAGACTCAATCAAGCAAAAATGGATTTTGCTGATGTAATGAAAACTCAAGAAATTATTTCTGCTAATATTAATAATGAAGATACTGAAGCAATACTTAGAGTTTATGATGCTATTAAAAATAATCTGCCTTTAGATGAATCTGTATATGGAGATAATGAAAAAGCTAAAGTTATTGCTGATAAACAAAATGCAATTTATGCAAATGCTTTTGGCAATCATAAAAATCTTGCATTTGGAACTAAAAAAGAAGCTGAATTTAATGCTGTCGTAAATATTCTTAGTAATGGAGAAGGAGAAAAAGCTCTTGAAAGGCAAGGTTATGAAATTACTACTGACAATAATGGAAGAAAATATATAAATATTCCCGCTGATAAAAAATATAAAGCAAGAGAATTATTTAGTGCTGTTAAACAAGTTCAAGGAAGTAATTGGTTTGGAAATTTATTTGGTATTTCTAAAAAGCATAATGTATATTGGAATGATGATGGAAATTATGAACTTGCCGGACAAAGAGACCCCGTTAATGGAAATTTCATAAGTATTACTCCTCAAGATATAGCTAAAGATACTAATTTAAATTCCGCTGAAAAGAAAATTGCTCCTTATGTTCAAAAAGATAACTTTATTTATCCTACTAAAAATATCAAAGGCGGCACAAGTTTTCAAGTTAGTGGATATGCTACTGAAAGAGCTTCTATTGATGCAGGAGATACAAAGGCTCTTACTTTTGCAAATAAAGTTATAAAATCAGAAGATGAAAGAATTTTTGGTGCTTTAAGAGATATTGGTCTAACTAATACTAATGTTGAGATATTTGATTCTGAACAAAATAAATTTGTTAAACCTTCTCGTAAAGAACTTAAAGAAATTCAAGATTTTATTCAAACATATAATGGTAATGATTCTAATAAGACATTTGAAGCTAATACTCAATTTGCTGCTGGGAAATATAATCATCTTTATACAATAACTGAGAAAAATAAAGATAAAGTTACATCTTATCGCTTTACTATTAGAGGTGGAGAAGATGACCCTATTTATAAAGCTCTTAATAATAGTTATAGTTCTATTGCAGAAAATGAACTTATTATGGCTAATAATAATGGGGAAAAAGCTTTAAGTATCGGTTATATGTTTGATTATGATAATAGTGGAGACCAAAATTTTATGCTTATTCCTAATCAAAATAATACTTTTTCTATTATAGATAAAAATAATCAAAAATATGGTGATATAAGTATGGAGAATGCTATTGCTTTAAGAGCTACTTATAGTCAACTTAAAGATTCTAGAAATAGTTCTGATTCTGTTAGATTAGGAGCTATACAAGATTATATTGCTAAAAATATAATTATCTTTGGTGGAATTAAAAATATTGATGATATTATTGCAGAAGCAATTTCTATTAATGGAGAAATTCCTACCGAAGAAGAAGTCAATGGATATAAACAATTATTTGGTATTAAATAAATTATGCCTACACTTCTCGAAAGATTAAAAAATAATAGTAGTAGTAAAGATACAATTAATGGTATTGATAAGGAGGAGCTTTTAGCTTCTCCTTTAACTGCTACTAATGATGAAGAAATAAGTCGTATAACTACTGCTCCTAAAGTTTCTGGTTCTGCTGCTGAAACTAATGCTGATTTTAGAATGTCTGAAAAAGATTATGATAAATATACTAAATATGGAGCTATTCCAGGTATTGGAGTTACAGAAGAAGATTTAAATAGAGAACGTGCAAAAAATCAAAGTGCTCTTGAACAATTTGGTAGATTTGCTGGTCAACTTGCTATATCTGAGGTTCTTTTAGGTACTTTTAGAGGTTTTAGTGATTTATTTGATTCTGCCGTTAATTTGGCTGGATTTAGTAAAGATAACGATTTTACAAATCCATTATCTGAGGCTCTTGCTAATGCTCAAGATACTGTTAGAGAAGATTGGGAAATTTATAGAAAAGAACCAGATAAAAATTTTGCTTTTAATGATTTTGGTTGGTATATGAACGGACTTGTGTCTATGGGTTCTACCCTTAGTTTGCTTATACCTTCTGCTAGTATTGCTAAAGGAGCTTCTTGGTTAGGAAAACTTACTAAACTTAATAAAGTCGGAAATAAAATTGCAATGGGAGCAGCTAAAGGGCTTAAAGCAGTTGGTATAACAGATAAAGTTGCTCGAACTGCCACTAAGATTAAACAAGGTGCTAAATTCGGTTCTATGGCTCTTATGAACAGAATTGGTGAAAATTATATTGAAGCTCGTGATGTTTATACCTCTGTATTAGATAGTATGAATAATGAACTATCTAATATGTCCGATAGTGACTATAAAACTTTTATTGAAAATAATCCTCAATTTGCAGAACTTTCTAAAGAAGAAATTGCTAAAAAAATTGCTTCTGAAGCAGGTTATAATACGTATGTTAATGATATGTATTTACTTGCTATGGATATTCCTCAATTTAAAGCTATTTCTAATATTTGGAAAGGTATAGAAAACAAAGCTCTTACAGGTGCTGTTAGAAAAGCTCAAGCAGAATCTATTGTTAATCTTGCAAAAAAGACTGGTGCAGTTATTGATGAAAAAACTGTTGAGAAAAGTCTTAAAAATAAATTTTTAAAAGGTCTTGCTACTGATATTAAAAATCCATTAAATTCTTGGAGAGTTCTTGAACTTGGTGAAGGTATAGAAGAAGGTTGGCAAGGTATTCAACAACAACGTGGAGAAGAACTTGTTAATATTTATACAGACCCTAATTATACTGCTAAAACTGCTGCTGATTATTTAACTGATGGAAGTATTTGGGACCAAGCATTTTGGGGAGTTATAGGCGGAATTGGATTTAAGATTGCTGGAGGAGGTCTTGGAAAATTTTATAATCGTCTTGAAAATAATTATAAAAAGAAAGCTGGTAAAATAACTCAAGAACAATATGATGCTCTTGAATTAGGTGAAAATGTTGCTCGTGTTAATGATATTAATAATCGTTTTAATTTAATGAATAATTATGTTGAGCAAATGAGACAAATTGCTGAACATAAAAATCCTTTTGAGACTAAAGAAGGTTCTAACGAATTTGTTGATACAATTAGTGAAGAACAAGAAAATAGACTTAGAAAACAAGCTACTGATAATTTTGTTACTGATATTGCAATTAATGCTGCTGAAAATGGTAATTATGATTTGCTTAAAGAATTTGTTTCAAGTAAAGAATTTAATAAATATTATGAACAAGAAGGTGTTCAAATAGATTCTCAACTTGAACAAAGTCTTATTGAAACTATGGATAAAGTTGTTGAAAGATATAATCAAAATCTTTTTGATTTTATTGATAACACTGACATAGTAAATAATGATATTGCAAGAATAGCAGCTAAAAGTCTTACAAGACTTCAAAATAAAGTTGATAGAATTAGAGAAGAAAAAAATCAACTTGATATAGATTCAAATATTGTTTCTGAAACAGAATTATTAAACCAAAGTCTTGATGATATAATTAATGAAAATCTTATTGCTATTGATAGACAAATTACTGATTTAAATTCTAAACGAGGTAAAATTGATACTAATGGAAGAGCATTATCTGAAGCCGGTTATCAATCAAGACTTAAAGAACTTAATGAAGCAAAAGAAGGTCTTTTAAATCTTGCTGCTCAAAACACTATTGGAGATTTTCAAGCATACATTAAAGATTCTGGTATTAAAATTAATCAAGAAACTATTGACGAAATTCAAGTTAAGTTTGAAGAACTTTATAAACCTAAAGTTTTTGAAGCAGGAACTTATACTAACGAACAATTAAGAAAAGCTTTTGCTCGTGCTAATCTTTATGTCGATGATGCTATATATTCTTCTTGGATTCCTAAAGGTAAAAAAGAATTACAAAAGTATTTTGAAGATATAGAAAGCCAAGTTGTTACTAATGCAGCATCTCGTTATGGAGATTCGTTAAATAGAGTTATTGATTATATTAATAGAGCAGAAGATACTGAAAAAGCTATTAATGATTTACTTAATGACACTAATATTTCTCGTAGGCTTCATAATGACATGCTTACTCTTAAAATTGGTGCTAATAATAGAGAAACGATTAATAGTTTATTTGATATGGCTGTTCAAGCCAAACTTGATAGACAAGCACAAAATGAAGCTAATGAAAATAGAGTGGAGAATGATGGAATAGAAACTGATTCCTCTACGGGCAGGACAGATGAATCTGTTCTTACTGTTCCAACTACTTCTAAAGAAACTAGAACTTCTCCAGGAGAAGTTAATGTTCCAGAAACAACTCCTATAAGTTCCCCTGTAAAGGAAGAACAATCAGATGAAGTTATTGATAATACTTCTGAAAGTATTGAATATGTTTCTGGAGAAAATCAAATTGCTCCTGAACCAGTTATTGATGAAAATGAAGTTGAATCTAAGCCTACTGCTGAAGAAGAAAAAGTTCTTACTGAAGAAGCTGAAATGTTTGGCAATACTAAACTTGATATAAAAGAAGCTGCTTATCAAAGTTCTTTTAATATTCTTATTAAGCATAAAGAACTTTATGAAAATCTTTTAAATTATCCCAACGATAATGTAGCTCGTCAAAGTTTTATTGATGCTATTATTTCTGATTTAGTTAATCAAGGTTATGATAAGGCTGAAGCAGAAATAGAAGCTCCTATTGCTCTTTCAAGAACAATGTACTACATTCAACAAAGAGCTGAAGCAGTTAATTCTAAAGCTGCAAATAAAGTAATTCCTGCTCTTAAACAAATAATTGCTAATCTTGAAACAATTATTCATCAAGGCAATCTTGATGTTACAAGCAATAGAAATTTTAGTAGATTCGATGAAATTAATGATGAAGATTCTATTAAAAAATTAATTGAAGATACTTTTAAAGAATATCTTAACACTGTTGGTAGAAATCATATTATCAAAAACGGTAAAGAACTTACTATAATTGATATGAAAGATGTTATTAATTATTTTTATCAACAGATGAGAAAAAATGAAACTGATGTTGCTAAACAAATTACTCTTGATGATTTTCTTACTGTTCTTGAAGGTCTTAGAAAAATTGCAAGATTTCAATTTACAATAGGAGAAAATGTTAAAACTAAAATTAGTTTTGCTCATACTGAATCTTTAGGATATTCTTTTAGAAATATAGAATATCTTAATAATTCTACTTCTAAGATACTTGATGATTTATATAATGCCGCAACTTCAGTTGAAATTTCTGAAAATAGTTTGCATATTCAAGTTGGGCAAAATGCTACTAAAAGTCCAACTACTATTAGAAAATCTATTGGACAGAAAATTTTTGTTAAAAAAACTGAACGTTGGGTTGGAGCTAAAAAAGACCCAGATTCTCTTAGTTTTGTTGATGAAGAAGGTAATGAAATTGGATTTATAGATACTGTTAATAGAAGTGCAGATGGCAATACTTATCGTAGAAAAGGTGAATACGGATTTAGACCAAAGGTAACTAAAACTAAAGAAGGTATTGAAAGTAATATTGATGGCTTTATTTATGAACTTATTCAAAGAAGCAATAAAGATTATCAAAAACTTTTTGATTTTATTGCTAATCCTAATACTTATTTACAAGGAGATGCTCTTTATGATTATTGTTTAGAACTTTTAAATAGTCCAATAATTAAATCTTTTATTGAAGATGGAACTTTTGGTGTTCTTGATATTAATATTAAAAATAAATCTCCTCAAGGAAAAAATGAATTAATTGATAAAGTTAAAAAACGTATTATTTCTCCTCTTAATGGTATAATTTTTTATAATTATAGAAGCCAAAATAACAAAGTATCTTTAGATAAAGAATCATTATATCTTTCTTATTATAATTATATCCAATCTGTTTGGAACAATTATAATAGAACTTATGATTTACAAACTCAGTTAGAAGATAGCGGTAAAGTTGATTATGAAATTACTCTTCAATCTCTTGATAGTTCTGAATTAGAATGGCTTTATGATAGTAGTAAACAAAATGATATTGGAAATTTAGGTTTAGGTAAAGCTGTTAGAGAAAAATCTTTAAATGGTAAAACTAGACATCCTGTTATTATGTTTACAAATGTTACTGAAGGTGTTGATGAAAATGGAAATCATTATAATAATCCTGCCACTTTTATGCCAGGTAGTTATGGAATGGTTTTAGAAAATAAAAATGGAAGCCCTATTGTTGCTTTATTTAATGGTACTAATAAAGTTGCTCAATCAAAAGAACTTTATAAAGGAGTTTATAATGAACTTACAAAAATAGTTAATGATTATTTTGCTAAGAAAAATAAATCATCTATTGATTTCGATAATCTTTATAATCAATTAAGTTCTATTTTTAGTTATGGAAGTAATTCTATATTTAAAGGAATTATTATTAGTAAAGATTCAACAGGCGTTCATTTACTTAGACAATATAAAAATAAACAAGGTATAGTTAAATATGAACGTATTATTACTTTTAAAAAATTTGCTGATGTAACTTATGATGCTAAAAAGAAAGAACTCATTGATTCTAAAGGTAAAATAGTTCTTCCACAAGATGAAGCTTCTCATTATACTAATCAAATTATATTTTATGGTAAAAATAAAAAGATTAATGCTCGTGATAAAAATGAATCTATTTCTACAGGATTAAATCTTGTTGAAGAAATTATTGCTGAAAATCTTGAATTTAATATGGCTAATTTTGCTTTTAAAGATATTGGTACAAATAAGCAACTTAGCCAATATGTAACAAGAAATGCTAATGGAAGCATTCAAGTTAATATAGGTGGATTTAACCATCTTTATGAATCTTATTCTGATTTTCTTGTTAGTAATAACGCTGTTACTACAAGTCACATGAGAAGAGGTTCTCAAGGTACTGTTGCCAAACCTTATAATTTTAATTCTTTATTTGTTAAACTTGAAAAAATTACTCCTCCTAAAATTAATGAAAGTCATCTTCAACAACCAAAAACTACTGCTGAAAAAATTGTTGAAGTTAAACAAAAGAAATCAATTACTTCTAATGAACTTCTCGATACTTTTAAAGATGAGCTTAATTCTATTGGAATTGATTTAGATAAAATTAAAGAACTTAATCAAAAATTTGCTAATGCTCGTTTTGATGGTGGGTTTATTCCAAATGAAGTTCTTATTAGACAAAGAAGTAATGTTTATGGAGGATATATTACTAAAGGTAAAAAAGAAGAAAAAGGTAAAATTTTTATTGGTAAACTTGGCTTAGACCAAATTCAAAATAAACCTAAAAATCTTCTTCGTGAACTTATTCATGAACAAATGCATAGAGTTACTGATAAAACTGATTTCTTTAAAGATAAAGAAAAAGTTATTGCTTTAGTTAATACATTTAATGAATTTAAAAAATCTCTTGAAACATATGATGGAGCTTATGCTGAAATATTAAGAAATTTTGCAGATAACTTTAGTAAAACTTATACAACTGATATTCAAATAGCTAAAGAATGGGTTTCTGAAGTATTTAGTCAAAGTGTTCTTATGCAATATCTTAATACTGTTCCTGTTGGTAAAGAAACTGCTACTGAATATAAAAAAGAGCATAAATCTCTTCTTCAAAAAATTATAGACGCAATACTTGATATATTTGGTATTGATAAATCAAAAAATAATACTATATTTACAGAAATATATGATATTCTTGGTGATGATACTGGTAGTACTCTTGACTTTACAAGTAGTATTCAACAAGAAGAAGATACCGGCAGTCTGCCCGTAGAGGAATTGGCAGAAGAATCAACCGATACTATAAGAGAAGATAATGAAATTAAAGAAGAATCTAATACTATTCAAGATAATGCTGAAAAACAACAAGAAGAACAATCTGATATAGATGATTTTCTTTCTGGTTTTACTGATGAAGAATTAACTTCTGAAGCCGAATCAACTACTGACGAAACAGATGATTCTGATATAACAGATAATCCTTTTACTATTAAAGATGATGAAGATTTTTCTATGTTTGATGAACTTACTGATTCAAATGATATTGCTGCTGAAGTTTATGCTGCAAATCCAAATGTTAGCTTAAATGGTATTTCTCGAATATCAACAATGGGTGATTATGTGAATAGATTCGAGGTTGATGATAGGCACTTAATTCAATCACAAATCGATTCTAATGAATTAAATTTCCGTTGTCGATAAGTTATTCATATTTAGAAAATATTGCAGATAGAGAGCCTTATTTTAGTTCAAAATCTGCAATATTTTTTAATTTTCAAAGTCCATATTAATTGAGATTTTATTGGTGAAACTTAAAATTCATTTATTATGCCAACTTGTTCAATTTTTTCATTCACAATCAATGGTGATAAGTCTGGTAGAATTGCTAGACTTATTAATAACACTGAAGGTCTCAGTGTTAAAGACAAACAAGTACTTGCTGGAAGTATTAATAAAGATGGTACTTCTGGTGCGTTTGTTGAATGGCTCGTTGCTAATGATGAAACATTAGCGGCGGGCTTTAATATTTTTACTGATAAATATGACGGAAATCGTCTTAAAAGTAAATTTAAAACTTATATTCAAATTACACACCCAAGTGTAAGTAGAATGTCATCAAGTACTCAACTTGATACTAAAAATGGCTTTCTTACTACTACTGCTAAAAAAGAAGCTCTTCAGCATACAGCTGATGTTTTAAGAGAAAAATATATTACTAATCTTACTAAACAAGGTAAAAAACAAACTCTTAAAGAAGCGTATGAAGATGCTATTGCTGAAATGAGAAAAGAAGCTCGTAATCAAGCTAAAATTATTTATGAGCAAACTAATGTTGAAAATAAAGATTTAGCCAAAAGAATTAAATTAGCTAAAGATTTAGAAAAATTATATTCTGAAAGAAAAACTGAGCTTAATCCTAAAATTGAAGAACTTAATACTCTTATAAAAAAATATACTGATAATAAAGATAAACTTAACTCTATTAAAGATGAAAATATTAAAATAAAATTTAATAATGCTCTTAATAGTCTTAAAAAGCAAATTAAAGAACTTAAAATAGAAATAGCTCCTATTGATGCTGAAGTTAAATCTTTAAGAGGACAATGGTTTGATTCTCTTTATAATCTTCTCGAATATGGTAATGAACAACAACATAATTTTCTTGCTTTAGTTAAAAATATTAATTCTACTACTTGGCTTAATGATGCTATTTTAAGTTCTGGTATCTATGAACTTAAACAGATATTTGATAAAGAATTTGGACAACTTGCTAAATCAGACGCTCAAGTTATTACAGAATCCGATAATATTGATTCAGAATTAAATTTTGATGATGAAGATTCAATAGATAATATGGCTAAAGAATGGGAACATTCTCAGCCAAGTAGTTGGACTAAACAATTTAGTAGTGGAATAAAAATGTATCTTGGTTCTTTTTATCAACTTGAAGAACCAATTAAAGATGAACAAGAGCCTATGTATTCTTATAGTACTTCTCTTGGTACTAAAATTTCTATTCCTTATCAAGTTGTTATTAATCAATTAATGGCTCATGCAAGTTTTGGTTCTGTTTATGATTTTATTCAAAGTGTAGAAAGACTTTCTCAAACTAATCCAAGTCTTTATGGTCTTAGCCAAATGGTTAAGAATATGAAAGATGATATTACTTTTGCAAGACTTATTTTTACTGAGCTTAAACAACCTATTATTAATAAATGTATTGCTTATATTGCAGAGCAAAATAGATTCGACCAAAACAATAAAGATAACGATTCTTCTGTAAATCTTTATTTCAACTTAAGAAATAATTTTCTTTCTACTTATATTGATTCATATAATCCTTATGATGAAAATAAAATTACAGAACTTACTACTTTAGCTAAAGAAATGGTTAATAAGCCTAAACTTGTTCTTGAAAAGATTTGGAGTAATAATAAATTTATTATTCCAATAACTGATTATCTTACTAAATTTTTTCCTGGAATAGATATTAAGTCTATTAAAAGAAGTCTTTATAATATGTCATTAATAGATAGAGCTAAAAAAGTTAATGAAATACTTAATGCTATATCTAAATTTAATGCAGGAGTAACTACTACTTTTGAAAGTAAACAAAAAGAAAATACAAGATTTGCTTCTGAAATGAGTAAATATAATAAACTTATTGAGGAGTTAGCAGATTCTTCTATTCATATCGAAAAACCAATTTATAATAATAGTAATATAACAACTACTGCTGCTGAGGCTGGCTTATTTGATATTACAAAAGCTATTAAAGATTTAATTCCAACTACTGTCAATCTTAATGCTCAAAACGCTAAAGGAAATTCAAGTAGTAACCTTTTAAGAAACAATTGGCTTACTAATTTTATTGAACAAATTAGATATACAGAAATAGATAAAAACGGTTATCTTAGTAATAAAGGAATTGAGCTTTTAAAGCAATATATTACTAAAGATGCTGATGCTAATGGCAACCCGAAATATTATCGTTATAGTAATATTTTATTTGGAATTAATGATGGAAGTAAACAAATAGTCAAAGGTTTATTTACTAAAGATAGAGCTGGCATTAAAGCAAATATGGATATTGTTAATGCGTTCGATATTGCTTTATTTGATGGCGTTAGAAATGTTGCTGAACAAGATGGAACTGTTTATCAGCAAATGACTAAGCCTGATTATTTTCTTGCTAATATGTATGCTTTTAAAGCAGCTATTAATTATAAAAACAATAGTAATCTAGAAGTATTAAAAGATTCAAATAGTAAACAAAATAATTTTACTAATATATTTATAAGAATCCCTTCTGATGCTTCTAATATATTTACAGTTCAAATGCCTATTATTCCTACAAATAATATTTTTATTACTGATGAAGCAGGACTTAATTCTGATATTTTTAATAAATATTTAGCTAATCTTAGCGATAAAGTTAATCAAGAATTTATTAAAGATAAACTTCTTAATAAAATTTCAAAAACTGAATTGCTTACTAAAGATAATGCTAAACTGTTTTTAAATATTATTAAAAATAATGGAATTAAAGAAGAATTTAATTTTCCTTTTAGTAAAGCAATTAAACAAGGTAAAGATTATTATCTTCCTTTTGGAATTGATATGGGAGAAACTCAAGATAGAGTTGTTATTTATCTTAAAGCAAAAAAAGTTGGAGATGCTACTGGAAAAACAAGAAATATATTTAAAGAGGCTACTATTAGTTCTATAACTTCAGACAATAAAGTTAATCCTTTAAATATTATTCTTAATTATCTTATTAGACAACCAGAATCTTATACTCTTTTACAATCAGAATTTCCTAATCGTACAAGTTATAATTTTAGTTCAGCTGTTCATATTGGACTTCGTAATAATATTCTTGGAGAACTTCAAAATTTTATTACTCAAGTAATGAATGTTTTTGATGATAAGTTTAATCTTAAAACAAATACTAAAAATCTTTATGATACTTATCATCTTGGAAAAGACGGAAAACTTATTAAAAAAGTTAATAATCATCTTGAATTAGCTGGTAGAGCATTTACTTTTGGAAAACTATTTAATATTAATGGAATTGATTATGGTCGTAAGATTATAGAATCATTATCCCTTTACGGGGAGGGTGCTAATAATCAAACCATAAACAATCCTTTGTTTATTGAAGAAAATGGAACTCTTCATATCAATCCTAATCATTCATTGATTAAATTTGTTCAAACAAATAAAGATAATAAAACTTTAATATTTGATGAGCAAAAAGTAAATGAAATTATTAATCCTATTATACAAGAATGGGTAAAAGCCTATGATAATTATATTCAAACTCAATCTCAAGAGTTTATTGATATTCTTCCTTCTGATATAAATCAAGATACTATTAAAGCTGCTATTTATAATATGACTCTTGATTATATGTCATTTGATGATATATTTGAGGGTTCTGATAAATTTTATAAAGATCCACAAACTTTTCTTAAGAGAGCCAAAGAGACTCAAATGGGAGGTAAAGTTTTTAGTGGATTTGATTTTGGAAAAGAAATTGGAGGTGAAATTACAGAAATTACTGATAGAAATGGAAATAAAGAAGAAATTCTTTTAACTAATGATAAAGGTGAAAAAGTTTCTATTAGTAGAAGTCTTATGACTCCTAATGGTCTTACTAAAGTTGATAAAACTTACGCTCAAAATGGATTTAGGGCTGTTACTATTTATAATACTATTAATTCTTATGATAAAGTTGAAGAGCAAAGAAAACAAATTTATCGTGAAAGAATTAGAAGAAGTATCGCTAATAGAGCTAAAGAACTTTATTTAGATAAAACTGCTGAAGAGATTTATAAAATGTCTGTTAAAGAATTTAATGAATATTATAAATCTCTCAATAATCAATATATTAACGCTGCTAAATCTCAAATTGAAAAAGAGGCTAATGCCACTGCTGAATATATCACTAAAGGTTATGAAGCTGCTGCAAAAGTAAACGATGCTCAATCTTTTATTACTCTTGATGAATTTATTCGTCGTAGATATTATGATGGTACTCTTAATGATTATAAAGATTTACTTTGGAAGCTTATTGATGAAAATTATGAGTTAACAGGTGATGAGCTTAATGAAATTAATGCTCGTATTCAGCCTCAAAAGAATGTTTATTATGATATTGCTTATGATTCTGTTAATCAAGTTTATTATCCAAGACAGATAAAGAATGCTGAATTTGTAATAATACCAAAATTACTTCCTAAAGGTTCAGATTTAGATTATATTTATCGTTTAATGGTTGATAACGATATAGCACAATTGAATACTAAAGAAACATCAAAAGCTGCAAATAAAAATGTTTTAACATTATGGGATAATAATGGAAATTTACAACTTGATTCTTTTACTGAAGCTATTAAAGATAATACTAATGTAGAAAATTATTATTATAGAAATCTTTATAAACAACAAAATGTTATCGACCATATGGTTGATGAAGAAAATAAAGCTGGTATTCAAATTATGAAGAAGATTCAAGATAATCTTAATAGTAGTAGCCCTTCTGTTAAGAAATCTGTAAATAATCTTCAAACAGCTTTTTCTGCTAATATTAAAAATAGTTTTAATCAACTTCTTTTTAATATAGGTCTTGAATTTGTTGATAATAAAATTCAAAATAGATTCTATAAAACTACTGATGAAAATGGTAATCCACTTACTACTTCTCAAATAGAATTTAATAAGTATAATATTAATTTTAAAGATTTTTATCGTAGAGCAAGAGTTGAAGCTGAACGTCTTGGTATGGATAGTAATTTTATCGAATATATTACTCCAAACGAAGACGGTTCTGTAGATATGCCTAATTTTATGAATAACGTTGCAAGCAAACTTGAAAGTATCGCTCAAGCAATGTTTAATAAATCTATTACTAGACAAACTCTTCCTGGTTGGCATGCTGCTCAAGTAACTGGAGTTGGCTATTCAAATAAACTTCAATATCGTCCTACTACTTATAATGAAGATGGAACCGTTAAAGAAACAGGTTATATGGAAGTTTATCTTCCGCGTTGGAGTAAACTCATTCCTCAATGGACTAAAGATAATGCAGAAGGACTTTCTAAAGAAGAGTTTGATAAACGTCTTCTTGCTAAAATGGAATCAGAAGGTCTTGATATTCATATTGGTTATCGTATTCCAACTGAAGGTAAACAATCAGTTTCTGTTCTTAAAGTAAAAGGATTTGTTGATTCTGCTTATGGTTCTACTATAATTGTAGCTGACGAATGGGTTAGACAAACTGGTTCTGACTTCGATATTGACACTATTTATGGCATTTCTTATGAAATGTATAAAGATTCAGAAGGTAATCTTCATAAAATTGAATATAAAGAGCCAACTAATGAAGCGGAATGGGCAAAAGGATATATTGCTTATATTAAAGATATTCTTAATAATAGTAAATCTGATGAAAAAAATATTATTAAAGCTAAAGAAACAGCTAAAGGGCCATTTATTAATGATAAAGGAAAACCAAGTCTTTTAGTTCAATTAAAAGCATTTAATAAGTTTTCTAAAGAAATTCATCTTCCATCATTTAATGAATATCAAAATCTTCCTATTGAAGAAAGAATGACTACTGCTGAAAGAAATAATTATATTCTTGACCAAATGGTTAATATTATGCAAGATGTTTCTTCTTATGAAGAAAATCAAGCTCGTTCTAATTTTGATGATATTACTGAAGCTAAATCTGAACTTGAAGATATAATTGGAGTTTCTGCAAAAAGTTATTCTTCTTATAATCCTTTTGACCAATTTAGATTTATGCAAAATGCTATTGATGGAAAACAACTTAAAGCAGCTTCTGTTAATAGAGATACATTTAATTCTGTTAATAATATTCTTAGAACTCAAATTAAACATGGAATAACTGTAGATTATAAACTTGGAGAAGATTATGATTTAGCTACTATTAAAGAAGCATATGGTGATAAAGTAGAAGTTTACGAAAAAAATGGAATTACCTATGCAAGAGTTTATCATAATAGACTTGGACATTCTTTAAATGATAGAAATGTTATAGGCAGATATGTAACAGTTTATTCTTCTGAAACAACTGCTCATATTCTTGATGCTATTAAAGAAGGTGCTATCTATAATGAAAGTATGGTTACATTTAGTACTTTTAAAACTCTTGTTGATTTAGGAATTGATTATAAAACTGCTATCGCATTTTTAATGCAACCTGCTATTACTGCTATTAATGTTGAAAATAATAAACTTTTAAGTCAATTTGTTAAAAATTATGGTAATGCAATTGATTTAGGAATTAAATCTATTATTACTAAATATAATGCAATTCCTTTACAGGGAGGGGAATCATTAACTACAATTATTAATACTTTATCTAAAGATTCTAAATTTATTAAAACTTTTGAAAAAGTTTTTGATACTAAAATTAATATTGATAAAAATGGTAATAGTAATCTTTTTGAATTTAAAGCTAATATAGAAAGAGAATCTCTTGTTAATAATCTTAAATCTGAACATAATACTTATGAAGATTTTGTTTATGATTTAGGAATAGCATTAACATTTAGAAATTATTATTATGTTTCTCAAAGCATTGATGCTATTGCTAAATGCACAAGACCCGATTCTTATGGTGCAAGACAAACTATAAGAAGTACAAGAGCCATTCTTGAAGATATTGAAAATTATACAAATAATGATAAAAATCCAACTACTAATGAATTATTTGGTGTAGATGATAACGGAAATGAAGTTCCTATTTTAAAGCTTCTTTATCCTGATTATAAATATACTGAAGATGGCATTAATCTTAATGCAGAAAAATCCAAATATAAATGTCTTGCTTATATTCTTAAATATTCTACTGCTACATCTGTAAGTGTTAATCAAAATTTATTTCTTACAGAAAGTAAAGATTTTAACGATATTACAAAAAATGTTCAACAATTAATTGGACGTTCATTTACTGATGAACAATATAATACTTATAAACGTTATCTTGTTTCTATGTTATATAACAATATTCCTGTTTTAAGTACTCCAATAACTATTAATAAAAATGGCTTTTTTGTTCAAGATGAAACAAGAATTGCCGATGAAGTTAATGAAAGTCTTGAATATTGGAATGCTGAAAAAGGTAGAATTTATGGTTTTATTGAAAAAGAAAATGATAGAATTGAAGATACTATTGAAGTTCCAGAAGGTAAAGATAAAGAACTTTATCGTAACGAAATCATAAATCTCCCTGTAAAGGAATTACTTGCTAATCATAGTGATTTTATTAATAAATATAATAGACTTACTCCTGCTCAAAAAGTTCTATTTATAAAACGAATGTTTAATTATGATGCAGGACTGTTTGAAATTGTTAATGTTCAAAAATTTAATCAAACAGAAGTTAACAATAAAGGTTATTCAAAAAATAGAATAACTATTAAAACTGATAATTATAATATTGAAGATATATTTAAACTTTTTAATGAAGCATTCTTTAATAAAAATTATTTTGTAAGAATGGCTGCTGCTGATTTAGTTAAATATGCTTTTATTGTTGAAGGATTTAATTTTACTTATAATGGTATTTCAAAAGTAATTCCTAATTCTATTCTTAAAGCAGATATAAATAATAATGGACTTAGATTAATGAGTTCTATTACTGATGAAAAACAAAATCTTATTATGTCTGTTAATGATAGATTTAAAGATTTACTTAAATATGATGATAATTTTAGACAAAATTATGTCGACAAATTTGTTCGTAGTCATTCTGATTTAATTAGAACTTATAGATTTCCTAAACCTTCTACTGAAGGGCAAACAATGAATCTTGGAAATAAACTTAATAATTGTATTCTTTCCGATGATTCTATTTATATTCCTTTAACTGAATCATATCAAGATTTACTTGAACAAATTAGATTAACTGCTGATTCTACTGAAGGCTATGTTAGGCTTCAATATTACACTGGAAAGAAACGTAACCATAACCTTTATAAAATTGTTCGTAATGATAAATTACAAGGAATTTATCTTATTCCATTAAACGAACTTGAGGCTAATGAAACTTCTGATTATTCTATTAATAATGGAAATAATAGATTTAGACCTTATGATTATTATAAAGATATTGTTACTAATAAAATTAATTCTCAATTAACTTTAGATGATGTTAAACAAATTGTAAAATCAGAATCTGATAAAACTACTAAAATTCCTACTTATAAATTTAAAAATGTAAAACAAGATATTAATTCTGATTATTTGCAAGTCATGGCTGATAATTTTACTGATACTTCTATTAAAGGAAAACTTATACATGACGCTGCTTCTAAATTTGTTAATGATGTTACTAAATGGTATATTAATTATGGTAAAAGAGCTGATGTAGAATATGGACTTGTTTATAATACATCTGAACAACTTAACCGTGTACTTAATCTTAAAGAAAATGGTGCTGTTTTTCAAGATATTTATATAAATGACCAAAAAGTTACTATAAAAATTACTCCTTATTCTGTTACTAGAATTAATAATAAAATTTATAAGAAATGGAATGTTGAAACTAATAAAAAAGGTAAATATTCTCCTCTTAATACTTCTGAACAAATATTTTATGATAATGAAATAGAAGGTAATAAATATTTTGAAACCAATACTAATAGGGATAGGTCTATTTATAAAATAGAATTTATTGCTGACGAAGCTATTATTAAACAAGAAGCTGATGAAATTAGAAGAAGAAATGAAGAAAAAGTTGAATTTGAAGCTTCTGTTTTTGATGACCTTGATATAGATATTCCGACTGGAACTACTGCTGAAATTACTGATGAACAAAGACTTCCTTTACTTATCGCAAATGATATTAAATATTCTATTAATAGAGGAAATACTTATAATGGTCTTTATGATTCCAATCTTTTCTTAAGTAAAGGAATTAGACTTGATTCTATTAAAGAAGTTAATGAACATAAAAAAGATATTTATTCTATTGCTAATAGATATTATGAAAGAAAAGCTAATGAGCTTTTAGCAAATGTTTCTAATTTTACTCTTTCTAATGGCAATACTTATTCTATATCAGACCCTAATCTTTATAAGGAACTTAATAAAGAAGAAAATAAAGGAGATTTTGATAGACTTATAAAACTTCTTCTTGAGCTTAGAACTTTTGGAGAAAATGTTTATTCTAATATTGGAGCTTATCTTACTAGTGACGATGTTGATACAGCAAAAGCTCTTACAAAACTTTCTAAGACTATTGATAGAATAAAAGGAGATAGTGAAATTATTGCTAAAATTAATAAAGCATATGATAATGTTTTTAATATCTTTTTAGCAGATAATTATTCTACTAATCCTAATGTTCAATTAGGTCTTGTTACTCTTACAGATGTTTATGGAGATTCTGGATTTGGTGCTCATTGGATTGGAGATATTCATGATATTAATCATAAACAAATTCAAGTTGTTACTAAAATGGTTGAACGTGTCCTTAAAACTGAAGAAATTAAAGGACAAAGAATGGTTGCTGAATATAAAAAGAAAATTGAAGAAATTAAGTCTAAAGGAAATGTTGATTATAATAAAATAATTAATGAATATGGACAATTTGTTCAAGATTATACTGATAAATTTAAAGAAGATAAAGTTAAATATCAAAAAGAACTTGATGAACTTCGTGCTACTAAAGGAGAAACTTCTATTGAATATTTAAGAAAAAAACTTGAATTTGATAAATGGAAACTTAAAAATACTAATCAAAGACTTCCAGATGATTATTATAGAAAAGATATTCAATTAAGAGAAGAAGTTCTTGCTAAAGTTGGTGATAAATTTGCAGAATATCTTACTTTAAGACAAAAACTTTATGCTCTTTACAATGATTCTAAAAACCTTACTAAAGAACAACAAGAAGAACTTATTAATCTTAGACGTCAAGTAGCTAATCTTTCAAATCCTAATAGAGTTTATACTAATACTGAAGATACAGATTTGATATTTACTGATGATGGATTTGTTATTCAAAATGAATCTGAACAAAAAAAGCAATATAATATTGCTTTAGCTATTAAAGAATATATTGATAAAAAGAAAGCTCTTAATAAACAATATTTTGAAGATGTTGTTTCTGAAGATTTTAAAGAAAATCTTAAATATAATCTTAATGTTGTTGAAAATTATAATAAAGAGCATCCTTATGATTCTGAAGAAGTTAAACTTCAAAATATTAAATATGCAGCTTCTGTTGAATGGCTAAGAGATAATGCTACTTTTGTTCCTAATGAAGAAGCTTCTGATAAAATAAATAAAGCTTTTAAAGTTCTTCAAAGAAATAGTAATAAACTTAATGGAAGAAAACTTAAAAAACTTCTTCAAGATATTAAAGATAAAAAAACTACTAATTTATATGATGTTTTTGGCACTATTGATGGAACTAAATTTACTAATGATGAAAAATCTCAGATTAGAGATATAATACTTGAACAATATAAGCCATTTGGTTCTATTGACGAAAATGGAAATTATGATAATAGTAAAGGCTTTAATAGACCAGATAATGAACTTGTTTATTCTGATGCTGGATTAATTAAAGATATTGATGAACAGCCTATTTATAATTATAGGTTTTATAGAGATTTAAATTTTATTCCTAAAGGTACTGATGGTATTATTAAAAAACAAGAACTTTATACTCGAATTAATAACATTCTTTATAAATGTATAAATAAAGATACTGGCAGAATAGATTTTGATATTCTTTATAAAAATTTAAGTCAAGCTGAAATACAAGATTTAGCTCAATATTATCAAGAACTTAGAGATTTATATTCGGAAGATAAAGATAGCTTGCCTGTAGAGGAATCTGATTCAGAGAAACTTGTTAAAACTTTTGCTAAAACTGATAATAGAAAGTTTATGGAAAGTTATGCTAAAGCTATTAGACTTGGTGGTAATGCTTTGGCTGTTTTTAAAATGATTTTTTGTGAGCCTAATCAAAATGGTTTTGTTCTTCAAGATAAATCTAAAAATAAACAAACTGCTGGTTATATTCCTAATAAATTTATTTATGGGTATTTTTCTTTAACTAAAAAGAAAGGAGACCCATTTAAAGTTGCTGATGCCGATGAGATTGTTAATGTTAAAAAATATATTAACAAAGAAGCAACTGAAGCAAGACAACTTCTTAATTCTAATGTAGAATTTATTAATACCGACCATTATTATACTGAACTTCAAAATGTTCTTAATAAAGCTAAAGAGATAGAAGAATCTCAAGGAAAAGAAGCTGCTGATAAATATTATAATGATTGGTTTAATCTTAATCATACTTATAATCCTTATCAAAGAAAATGGGAAGCTCTTCCTATTTGGACTAAACTTTCTTATAAAGAAGATGGTACTCTTAAAGGACAATATGAATGGAAACCAAGAGAAAATAATATTGAGCATACTCCTAAACAAATAAATCCTAATTATAAAGAAAATTCATATAATTATAGAACTGATATAGGTTCTTATAACAATCCTAATGTTCCTGCTTTAAATGATGCTGAAAAAGAAATGAGAAATTATCTTCTTGGAATTATGACTCAATTTAGCCTTAATAAACAAAGTCAAAGATTTATTAAAGAAGGTAATGCTCCTAGACTTTATAATCCTAAAATTGATATTAAATGGTATGGTTCTCAACTTGCTCAAGCTGCTGGATTGAAATTTAGAAATTATTCTGATAGAACTTGGCATGAAGATATTTCTTATGCAAAAGATTTTGAGCCTAAATTTGATATGCTTCAAGAGCTTAAAGCTAAAGGATATAAACAACTTATTAAAGTTCGTCCTAAGCTTACTTCAGAAACTGATACTGAATATAAAAAATATATTGATGATGTTACTTCTAAAAATAATGAGATTAGAAAAGAAAATAAAGAACTTGAAAAGTCTGTTCTAAATACTGATTGGGAAAATGTTTTCAAACAATTTATTTTTAATGCTAATCAGTATGATGCTCGTGCTAAAGTTAAAAATCTTATGTATCTTCAACTTGAAGATTTAAAACATAGAAATGCTCTTAAAGTAAGTCCTTTTGGTAATCTTGTTAAAGATAAAAATTTTAATGTTTCTGATGATACTAAATATCTTGAAATTTCTCAAAAAGGGACTATTGATGCTTTTGAAACTTATATGAAGCGAGTTCTTTTTGGAGAATATAAAAAACTTAATCCTCTTACAAAGTATGCAGATTTTCTTCAAAATATCACTTCTGCTAAATATATGATATTTAATATTTATGGAGGTATTACTAATGTTGCAACTGGTTTAGTTAATATTATTGGAGAACAATTTGCTAAAGAATATTTTGGAACTGCTGAATTTACAAAAGCTGCTGGATTTTATTCAGCTAATGCTTTAGGAATGATGAATGATGCTCTTTCTAATACAGATAAACCGAGTAATATGGCTTCTGCTCTTGCAAGATTTTTTAATGTTGTAAACATTGATGAGATGCTTGAGTTTGGTAGAGGTGATTTTACAAGTGCAAGTGAAAACGCTCAAAGAGTTCAAAACATTCTTTATTCTATGCAGTCTGGTGGTGAACATTTTATGCAAAATACTGTTTTATTTGCAGTTCTTAACAGTCATAGACTTATTACTAATTCAGATGGAAAAGTTGAAGCTATGAGTATTGCTGATTATACAAGAAATCTTGACGAACTTGCTTTAAGAAAAGTTATTGATGGAAATCAAGTTCTTATAGACAGATATAATGATTTTAAAAAATATATTCGTCAAGATAAAAATATTGCTATGAAATATAATAATTTTCAAAGAGACCTTCCTACTGAATTTATTAAATCTCTTGCTACTAAAGAACAACAACAAGAAATTACTAAAAAATATGTTTCTATGCGTGATGAATTTCGTAAGAATGCTAAAGAAGAGTTTGATAAAGCTCCTACTATTATGAATCAACTTGATTATGATTCTAAAACAGGTATGATTAATATTAAACCAGATAGTCTTCTTACTGATGAAATATGTGGTTTTCTTAGTACAAGGGCAATAGAAATTAATAAAAAGATTCATGGATTCTATGATAAAAATGCTGCTGCTGTTATAGAACGATATTGGTGGGGTTCTCTTGTTATGCAATATCATAAACATATTTATCCTGGTATTATGAAACGTTATAGAACTAAAGGTTATTATAATGAAATTCGTGGTACTCGTGAATATGGTTCTTATGCTGCCTTTTGGAATTATTTAACTACCGATTTTAATAATTACAAACAAAAAGTTCGTGCTTTACATACAAAAAATACTGGAGATATTTCTTTTAATGATAGCGATATAACTGCTCTTGAATCAATTCAAACAACTGCTATTTGTGCCTTAGACTGTATAAACAATCTTAAAATTAATTGGGAACTTCTTCCTACTTGGCAACAACAAAATATTAAACGTGCTTTAGCTGATATTGTAGGCATAACTGCTTCATTACTTCTTACTATGGGAATTTATGCTATGGCTGACGATGATGATATTAAAGAAGATATATTTATAAATTCATTACTTTATCTTGCTGATAGAGAATATTCTGAATCTCGAATGTATACTCCTTTTGGACTTGGTTCTGAATTATCAACTATGATGTCATCTCCTATTGCTATGACAAATACTGTGGAAGATTGTATTAAACTTATAGGATTTGTTATTAGTGATATTACTGATGAAGATTGGAGTCCTGTTTATACTTCAGGTGTTTATGCTAATCAAAACAAATATGCAGTTACTGTTCTTAGAAATATTCCTGCTATTCGTGTTATTAGAAGAATTTCTACTATTGATAAAAATAATAATTATTATCGAATTAATTCTAATGCTTTTGCTTCTAAAACTGCTAAAAATATTGGTAAATCTATTGGAAATAAAGATTAACCTAATAATAAAACTCGTGTTCAGTATGATGCTGGACACGAGTTTTTTATTGTAAAAGAAAAGCCCTTACTACAAAAGCAGCAAGGGCAAATCGACTGTAATATTTGAATAAAACGTTTTATTTCAACGTATGAATAACTTTTATAAAGAAAATGATAGATTACTCATGTTTATATAAAGTATATGTGAGAAAGCCTAATTTTGATTCAAAATTGAAAATTTTTATAATTTTCATACTTACACTCACTATTAAAATCATCATTAAGTCTAACATAAACTTCATTGAGAACAGAAAATATATCATTCCTTTACAGGCAGTTAAACATTAATCTTTTTCAATTTTAGTAAATTTATTTCTAATCCAATCAAATTTAAAAATAAAATCAAGAATAGTAAATTTAATACTTTTCCAAATTTGTATTTCAGCATCACAATCTATTATAACCCAATCATAAAGATTTTGATAATAATCAGAAATATCTTTAATAGAACGCTGAACATCGTTAGTAGCACAAATACATTCAATATTATCTATTTTCTTTTTAGAAATATCACAATAACGAATATTAAGAGAATAATAAAAAATCATAATTCAATCTCCAGTGTGTCCATAGCCTCCAGCTCCTCTTAAAGTTTCAGAAAGCTCATTTGATACCTTAAAATCAATATTTCCATGTTGAACAAAAACTATTTGAGCAGCTCTTTCTCCAACAATGTAAATATTATCAGCATTTGGATTAAGAAGTCTAAATTTAGCACTAATTTCTCCACGATAATCAGAGTCAATAACTCCAACACAATTAGTTAAATCAAGATTCTTTTTATAAACAGAAGAACGAGGAAAAATAAGACCAACCCAACCTTTAGGAATTTCAAGAGCAATTCCAAATCCATAAGAAATTACATTATTACTTCTATCCCAAAATGCAGAAGCAACAGTAAGGTCATAACCGGCTGAATCATTAGTTCCCTTTACAGGGAGTTTAGCTTTATCTGATAATAATTTAATTTTTATTTCCATATTAAGCAGCTATATTATTAACAGCATATTTAAGAATATTAGCTCTACTTCCATAAAGAAGAGCATCCATACGTTTAATTCCTGAATTATTTTCAAGATTAGAATAATAACCAGAAACAGCATTAAAAGCACCCCAAGCAGTACCTTTTATTTTTTCTTGCCCTATTCCATATTCGTAATATTCGCGCATACTACTAAGAATATTAACTTTTTGAGTAGAAATTTCATTATCGTTAGCGGCATGATAACTACGATTAACTAATTGTGTAGGAGTAAAACCATTAGTAATAAGATTTCCATATTCAGTTTTAGAAAGAACAACTCTACAAAGATAATCATCAACTTCAGCATCTTTCATTTCAGTTGCGGCAAGTTCGCGATAATAATCACCAACATTACGTCCCATAACATCACAAATGCCAAGTATTTGATGAGCTATATCAATATTATCATGAACTGATTGAGTATGTCTAAAACTTACATAGTTTGTTGAAGTTTTAATAGCTGCATTAAGAGTATTTTGACAAATAACTCTAATAGGAGTAAAAAGAATTTTAACTCCAGAACTTCCATCATGAGAATTAGTAAATACAAGATAATTATCTACTGGGTCACCATTAACAAGAATATTATTAGGAAGTTTAGCAGAAACAAATATTCTTTCACCTCTTCCAAAGTAACCAGCTGTTTGAAAAATAGCTTGATTTTTACCAATAGCATCATCAAAGAAAGTAAAAGCTTCTGTATTTTGAACTATTTCATATTTTTCACCAACAAGTCCAAGCGGATAATTACAATCAGTACGATAAGTTCCATAAGCTTTAGGAACGTTTCGATATTGGCTTAAACCAAAATTAAAAGTATCAATATTGGATTCTGGAAAATTACCAAGCATTCTTGGCATTTTAGCATAAAGCTCACATTTATCAACATTCCAAGCTAAATGAGCTTTTTCCATAACTTCTCTTGAAGAATGACAATCTGAAACGTCAATAGCACCTTTATATCTGAATGGTGCTCCCTTTACTAAATAAGCCATCTTTTGTATAAGTTTTATTTAATTCACCATATTTCTTATCTATTTCAATAATATTATCTTGAAGAATTTCAAGTTTATAATATTTAAGAAGTTTTTTAATTTCAACAATAGGAGAAACAGCAATAATACCTTTATTGCTTACAGCGGACCAAGCAAAAAGTTTAATTGGAGCATATATTGTATAATCTTGTTTGCCTGCCCGTAAAGGAATTGCACATCTATGAAGATACCAATTAGTTATTTCTCCATTTACAGTAATATAAAGTCTATCTGTATCAATATCAAATGGAAGAGAATATGCTGCTTTATTAACAATAGCGGTAGAATATTTAACAATATTTTTATTACGAATATTATACCCGTGCATATTAAATTCTTCATCATTAAGGGTTATAGGACTAAAATTACCTGTATTAGAATAATAATTCATTATATTAGAAAGTTCTTTGATAACTTCAGGAGAAGAATCTTTATAAACTTGGTCAAGAAACTGATAAAGTTTACTAAGAGCTTGTCCTTTAGCACCAAAAAACTTTTGAGCAGCAAAAGAATATTCAATTTCAATATGTTCTCGAATATCTTTTGCTGCCGGAAGTACACTATAATTTTTAATCATTTACTTAATAGTTAAAGAAGTATTAATTTCTTCTTTAGCAATAGTAATACCAGGTTGTTCAATACTAATTGCTTCAGCATTGTAAAATTTAATATCTTCTGTTTTAGTATCATCAGTTATAGTAAGATTAACAAGATTATCTCCTATAAATTTAGCAATGTATCCTTTATCTTTAAATAAATCAAATAAAGTACTTGAAGCTTCAATTTTAATTCTAGAAGATTTTAAATCTGCCATAGTAAATGGTTCAAATTCTTCTCCATATTCACTAATAGCAAATTGATTTAGTGCTTCAAGAAGATAAGTTAAATCAACTTCATCGCCAGTTTCAAGAATACCATTTCTTGTTAAATCAATAATATATGAAATCATACATTTACGAAGAATTTCATTTCGTTCTTCATCAATTGTAATAGCTTTCTTATTAGTAGTATAAATTTTAAAAGTATCAAGTTCAACAATTTTATTTCCAGACTTTCCATCATGCCCATATTTTTGAACAGCATCGAGCATATAATTTTTCATACGCTCAATAACATTTTTACGAACATTTTGAAGGTCATTAATTCTTTTCTTTTCTGCTTTAGCAGCTTCAAGTTTATTCTTATAAACTTGGATAACTTGACAATAAGAAGTAAGTTTTTTATTAAGTTCTTCTTGAGTAATTTCAAGTTCTTTTAAAGTTTCATCTGAAACTTCACCACCACTTTCTTCAATTTCACTAATAATGTATTGAAGATGATTATCTATTTCATAAAGATTTGCCATAATTTATTTTATTCTACTTGATTCAAAACCTTTTTCATTAATATCAATATCATAATGCTCTTTAAATATCTTTTTAATAGCAGAAGCTACTGCATAAGCATTAGGATGAGGAATGCCAGTTGTACCAAAATATCTCAAATCAAGAATATGCCTCCATTCTTTTAATGAATATGTATAAACTACAACTGAATTAGTTCCAAGACAAAGAAATTCTCTTGCATCTTGTGGTTTAAGACCAAGAACTTTTTTAGCAAGTTTGTAATTCCATTCAGTAGTTTTAAACATAAGTTTAGCTAACATTCTTTTACAGGCAGTTAAACCATAAAACCAATAAGGAGTTGCAATTTGAATACCTAACTTTTTATTAAAGTCAACATATCTTGTAGATTGTTCAGCAATATTATTAGGACTAACACGATTAAGTTCTCGTGTAGTACTTATCTGAGTATTAATTTTAAAAGTATATCTAATTAGTTTTTCAGTAATATAATTTCCTTGAAATTTTTCTTTTTCAACTTCCCATTCGGGTTGAATACATTGGTTAATTAAATTTTGATGTTCAAGAACAAATTGGCCATTACAAGCTAAATAATAATTTCCTTTATATTTAGCATAACCTACATATGGAGTATTTTTAAATTTAAAAAGGTATTCTTTACTAATAGATTTAGCAGGAATAATATAATAAAAAGTAATGTGTCTAAACATACTAAAATGTTTATCGTGCTGAAGCCTTTTAACTAATTCAAAATCTTTAGAATCATTTCCTTTATTTTCAGAAGCATAACAAATTCTTGCACATTCTGCAACTTTTTTAATTTTGTTATGATTATCAATAGGACTAACAGAAAAAGAAACTAATCGCATTTTTTTATTAATTTTTTTAATGTATCCATAAAATACTTATATTTATCCAGTTCTTTTATATTTTCATCATAATTCCAAAGATAAAGAAAAAAACAATCTTCACTTTTATTTTTAGGAAATACCCAAATAGAAACATAAGGATACATATAATAGAACTTACGCATATAATCATTTTCTGATTTAGTATCATAAAAAGTAGTTTTTACAGCACATTCTATTTTATGAATAAGACATTTATCTTGAATTTTTCTTGCAATTTTAAGTCTATCTTTTATATCCATTGTTTATAATAGTTTAATATTCTATAAAATAAATTAAAGCATTCTTCACTATTAAGGCTATCTTTACAAGGTTCATCAACATCAAAAGGATTGATTTGTAGCACTTCCCCTGTAAAGGAATTAGAACTTTGAATCCAATTAGTAACAAGATTACTTTTATCTTTATCTATATTAGCAATAACTTTAAAAGAATAAAATTTAATATCTCTTTCAATTTCACGAAAAAGTCTTTTATAAAGAAAATCTTTTTCTATAGTTTCATTAAGAAAAGTTTCAAGTATATTACAAAGACCTTTAATAGTAACACAATTATTTTTATCAGTATTAATAAAATATTCTTTAATTTTACAAATACTATTTAAATAATTATCAGGAATAATATGTTGATTTATATTATCAATTCTATCAGAATTAATACAAATATTTTGTTTAATATCGTAAACATATTTAATGTTGTACTTTTTAATATTATTTTCCCAAATAGCAAAATTAACTCCAAAAACATTTTGAGTTATTGATTTAAGTATTTTATCTATATCACATATAGTATGATTTGGGTCTAAATCATACATCATACGATTATCATATTCAAATTTCCAATCTTTATAATTAGCATTAGTAGAACCATTAATTTCAATATAAGCAAGCATTGATGCAATAATATCACTAATACCATTAGCATCTTTAATAATCCCAATTACTGCTGGTTTCATATTTACAAAGATAATAATAATTTAATAAATACAAAATAAAAATTATTATAATTTTTGCTTGATTTTCAGCCTTGCTGAATCGCTTTTATATCAAATCAATATAGTTAATCATTTGATTAAAATAAATGCTTTAGAAGTCAAGTAAATAGGCATTGCAGCCAAATAAGCACAATAAAAGCGGCTGATGCTTCAGCCGCTTTCTTATACTATATGATATACATCATAAGGAACAACTTTAATTTCTCCAGTATCAAAAACAATTTCACTTTCTTCAGTACCTTTATAAGTACAATAAAGATTTCCTCTTTCTTTACTTTCTTGAATAAGATAATCTTTTAATTCTCCTCTTGGATGAATTTTATTACCGTGATAAACACTATAATCACAAATACGACAATTTTCATCAAATTTTTTTTCAGAAAGAAGAAGATAATATTCAGTTATTCCTCTATCATTTAATTTACTTACTTCAACATAATATCTATATCGTTTAGTAGTAGGAAAAATAAACCAATTACATTTTTCAACATAATGTGGTTTATGTTTATCAGTAACAGGATTAAGTATATTATATTTATAAATACTCATTTAATAATTCCAAAATCTAACTTCTTTAACATGAAAAGGAACTTGATTAACACCACTTCTTTCTCCGAAAGTAATAAATAATTGTTTATTAATATATTTATCACGATTTTTAAGAATATCTTTTTGGTATTCAAAAGTTCCATTTATATGAACTTCAAAAGTAGCATCATTAATATCATTTTTAACTTTAATTAAAGGAATATCTCTTTTATCTTCTGGATAAATATCTACAATAGTAAATACTCCATCATTAGTAGATTTATATTTAATCATATATTTAGGACTACGTTTTCCACAAGCATATTTTGCGTCAGGAACTCTAAGAATAAGACCTTCAAAACCTAAATCTATATAATTATTTCTTTCAGAAAGAGCTTCCATTTCAGTAGTAATAGTTGTACTTGGAAGAAGAACAAAGCGATTAGTGTTATGTATATGTTGTTCTTTATAAACAAATTTTGGAATAAAATTTCCAAGTTTATCTAAAAGATAATTATATCTTTCTTTAGCAACAATATCGTTGGCAACTAAATCATAGCACCAATATTGAATTTTAGAATTTTCAATGCAAGCTGAATCTTTAACAATATGATTAATTTGATTTACTGAATATCCAGGAAGATAAAGTTCACCATCGAAAGCAAAATTATAGTAAATCATAGACTCAATTACATCATTTGGAATGACTTGTAAAATATATTCTTCAAGATTACTTAAACTTTTCCAAATAGTACCTTCACGACTAATAAATTTAAGTTTTGGTCTTTTAAAAATATCTTGTTCGTCAATTTCAGCACGAATAATACAACGAAGACCATTAATCTTCCATTGCCCAAGATAATATTGATTATTATTAAAAAGTTTATTATTAGTATTATCAAATATTTTAGCAAGCATAGCTAATGTTGTGCCATTATCAGTAGTTCTAATAATAGGAAGATATTTATCAAGAAAATCTTGTAATGATTCCTCTACGGGGAGGCTTCCACAATCTCTTATTTCATCTATGGTAATATAACCTTCTTTAAGTTTGGCTTTAATTTTACTCTGAAGTTCTTTATTAGCATCTCTTGTTGTAAAAAGAATTTGATTAGAAATATTTTTTCCTACAATTCCATAATATATTTTAATACTATTAGTACCGATAACTTCTCCATACCAAACATAAGGTTCTCCGTAATTATTTCTTCTATAAAAACCTTTAATAAAAGGAAATGGAATTTTAATCATATTAACAAGTTTTATCTGTCATACGTCTAATAAGACTAATAATAAGTCTTAATTTACTTCTCCATATTTTATATTGAGAAACATTAGTAAGATGATTACGTATTTTATACGCTTTTCTACTTGGAATATAATATTCTACAAATCCTTTGTTTATTCTATCTTTATACATAAAATAAACTACATCTCCTGGTTTAAACTTTTCCATTTGTTTTTCTTTTAAAATCAAAAATAACTTTTCCTACAATAGGAATAGTTTTAATTTTATTACGTTTAGTTTTTCTTTCATTTAGTTCAGTAAGTAGGTCGGGGTTATCACTCGTGAATGAATCTCCAGTACAAAGATTATCATAAATATATTCTATTTTTCCAGTATAAAGATTAGTAGTTTCGTGTCTAATATATTTATTAGGATATTTAATAGTTTTTTCTTTTTTCTTTTTAACTGTTTTAGTAATATTATCTTGTAATTTAAATTCTTCTTCAAATTTAATATTAATTTGATGTTGCTTTTGAAGTTTATCAAAATAAATATTATAAAGAATTTGATTATTAAGACGCAAAAGTAATCTTATATAAAGATTTACAGAATTTTCATATTGAGTAGTATGAACAGTATAAATAAGTTTATCTTTATAAAGTTTAGTACAATCAAGTTCTCTTAAAGTTTGTTTAAGAGATGTTTCAATGTCTTGTTTAGAAAGTAAATAACTAAAATTACCAAATTGTATATCATCATACATTTGATAATTTGTATTAACAATAATGTCAGTCATATATAGTATTATAAGATTTAATTACTTTACCTTCATAATCAACAATAGTATAAATGATTTCTTTTTCTACAATATCTTTAATTTTTTCAGATTGAACTTTAGCATTAAAAGCAATTTCAATAGTAATAATATCATCTCCTGCCATTAGAACTTTACTTTCTAAACCTTCAGTTCTAATAAGTTGATATTTAGGAATTAGTAAACCATTGAGGAGCATTTTTACGAATAATATTAGTAGGATAATGATAAATAAGTATTCTTTTTGGTTTACCAATAAGGCAATAATTATACTTAAACCATTTAAGAAATTGCCAAGTTTGATAACCTTTATAAACCCCTTCACAATTAGAAGTTATAGTACCTTTTTCATAATCAAAATTAGATTCAATCCAATTACTAATAGCATTAGGGTTACAAATAATATTTTTATACTTTTCAAGATATTTAATATCTTTTTTATCTTCAAGATTTATTTCTCCATAAAGAACAATATCTTTATTTTTTAAACAAAGATTATTAAAAAAATAATTAATATTATCTTTTTCACTTTGTTTATCTAAAGATTTTTCATCATTTTCATCAATAGCTTCCATAACTATTGAATTAAAATCAAAACGGGCTAATATCACTCGTTTCTTTATTCCTAATATATTCTTTCGTTTTCTCATATTCTTCAACTTTATTAATAGTAGATTTTATAAGTTCTATAATATTATCAAAAGTAACTTTAGAACGAAGTTCAGCGAAATCTTTACTTTCATATTCTTTTGGAATAATTAAAGGAACAATATCATATTTTTTACGAAGCCATTGAGCTTCAAGATAACCTGTTCTATCATTATCCATTAATGAAACAATAATACCATTTATAGAAAGTTTAGACCTAAGCCAATCATACTCAAAACTTCTAAGTTTATATGTTTCATGAGGAACATTAATAACTCCAATTTTGTTTTTGGCATCCTGCCTGTAAAAGAGTGAAGTTGAAAGTAAGGTACAACCAATACTTAATCTATCTTTAGTAGACTTAGTAATAACAATAAAATCATAATCATTTCTTGTTAAATTAAGAATACCTTCAAGATGATTACAGTTAGTAATAAAACGAGTACATTGATGATGCCTATTAGGAAAATAAAGTTTAATATTCATAATATTATTCTTATCTTTACCAAGATAATAAGCATAACAAGGGTCGTTTTCTTTATAAAAATACTTAGGTTGAGGATTAATTTTTCTATCAATATAATATTGGTCTATTGGATAAACAAAATTAAGATTAAGATATTGTAAAGTAATACCAAAATTATTCCAATATTTTTTATCTTCTTCAGTCCATTCACGAACAACAAGTTCTATAATAGGTTTCTTTTTCTTAATAAGTTCAAGACTATTACTTATTAAAGAAATAGCATTTGTATCTATTTCAGTACCATAAAATATATTTTTAAAAGTATAAGTTATATGAGTAAGAATAGCAATAAAATCATTTTTATTAGAAACATTATATTGTTTTCCTTTTATAGTAGATAAAACTAAAGCAACAGCATCAAAACAATCTCCCCAAAAATATCCAGCAAAATCTTTAAATTTTAATCTACCCCGATTATCATATCGAAAACCACAAGTTGGATGTTGGTCATTTCTGATAGGAGAAAGTATTAATTCGCCAGTTTCAATACAATTATTAATTATCTGAACAGGTAAATCAAAATATGTACTAAAAATAGTAACTTGACTAACTTTAGAAAGAATATAATTTTTACTAAGATTAGATGAATTAACATTTCTTCCCATCTGAATAAAAGAAAAGGGACTACGAGAAGAATCTCATAGCCCCTAATAACAGCAATTATATGTTAAAACTCAGGCATATCTTCTATGCCTATTCCAGCTCCAGGCATAAATCCATCAGAACCAAGTCCTCCTCCAAGACCTATTCCTGCATCAATAGAAACTCCTCCAGGAAGTCCAGCAGGCATATTAGGAGTCTTAGGTTTATCAAGTTTCATAGGACGAATGTTTTCACGAGTAACATCTACTCTAATAACAGGAGGAACATTTTGCTTATAAAGCTCAATAGCACCTTCGCCTACAAATTGAGGAAAAGTAAGATTTCCTCCATCAACTTCTTGCCAACCTTTCTTTCCAGCTTTAATATAACGAAGAAGTTTAATCCAAACGGTAATAAACTTTCCGTCATTGGATTTATAATAAGGAGCACCGTCTTTACCTCTAACAAGAATATTTACGAAATTCTCAAAGAGTGTTTTCCAAGCTGCAACAACAGTTTCTCCATCAACATTAACATACTCTCCTTGCTCATCAAAATCCTCATAAGAAAGAGAAAGTGCAGCAATTTCTTCTTCTGTCATCTCACGTCCTTTGAGAACAAAGACGTCAAGAATATGTTTGAGCCAATTAAGAACTCTATCAACTTTCCAAGCACCTTTTCCTCCAGGAATAGTTTCAACAGAAGATTCAACTGGACTAAACCTAAGTCTTACGTATTTACGACGATTAGCGTCTGCATCATTAGAAGCAAAATAAATATTTAAGAAAGGAATAGTAAGTCCAGCAAAAGAAGGAATACCGGTTTTATCTTCACCAATAGTAGCTTCTGTAATTTCTACATTTTCAACATGAGCAAGGAAAAGTCCATTAGAAGGATTAGCATCATTTTCGCTAAATTTTAAACGAGCAGTTCCAGTAGTGGCATTACTAATACCTCTACGAACAACTTTTTTTACTTCTGGAGCAGCTTGTGCACTTTGTGCTCCATTAACAGTTGCATCGGGCATAATTTGTAATTTTTGTTTAATTAAACATTAGATATAAAAAGAGTTGGAAGTAACTAATTACTTTCATTACTTCCAACTCAATTATCACTTGAAATACGAATGATTATTTTAGAACCAAATTAGTCTTCATTCTTGATACGACCACCGTCAACATCAACAGAAGAACCAATTAGAAGAATAGGAATCTCAACATTTTTGGTTCCGTCATAAACTTCAGTATGCTGAATATTCTCAATATCAACAGAGAATACACGAGCTTTTGTACCAAGCTCTTCACGATTCATACCGTTCTTGAGCTTACCCCAAACATTAGAATCTGTAAAGGTAAGAACAGTGCCTGTTCCAAGCATAGCAGAAGAATTAGCACACTTAGAACCAGTAAGTTTAGGAAGCTCAGTACCGCGAACAAATGTAGCAAGAACAGCAACTTTGTCCTCATTGGTTTCAGCAGCTTCAAGAGCAGCTTTAGTTTCATCGTCACCATTAGCTTCAACAGAAGCAACCATAGCATCAAAGTTCTGACGAGCATAAGCCTCTCTTTGCTCTTTGCTCAGACGCTCAGTAGTAGTCTTAACTGAACCATCTTTGTTGAACTCTTGAATACCTTTAGCAATAGCCCACACATCAAACTCCTTATGAATTGCAATAGCAGCTTCTGGAGTGTCAATGTCAAGACCATTAGCAGAGCAGAAATCAACAAGCTCAGCAACATGCTCACGAATAGCGGCATCAATAGTATCTTCATTAGAAATGAACATTACATTGTCCCCGTGCTGAAGACCAAGAGCCTTTGTAACAGGAGGGGTAAGTCTGAAGCCACCTTTTGTAGTAAGTGCAACAAGTTCAGGAGCATAAGTAGTGTTTCTCTGACCACTAACTACTACACCAAAGCCGAAGCTCATCTTCTTTGAAGTTGTCTCTTTCATAATAAAATGAATTTTGAAAAGTTAAACGATTATTGTTTTTATAACTTAATTGAGTGTAAGTTTCACTTTAATTTCAATTATTAATATCTATAACATCTTGTTCATCAATGTCAATAGAATTAACAATTTTGAGTTCTGAAGTTTCCATAACTCCAAATAGAACATCACTCGCAATATCACGAGCACCATAAGTAAAAGCACGATGCTGAATAAGAACTCTTGGATATTTTTTATAAGTATCTTTTTCAAAAAGACCTGCGGCATTAGCCTCACTAAATGTAAATCTACTATTTGCAAATACACATTTATCATTTATCCAACGAGTAAAATGATATTCAGTAACATAATCAACAGGAACAGAAGGAATTCTAAAAATAGGAATTTTACCACCTTTTTGAATTTCAATTGCTTGACTACGATTAGCAACAAGTTGACATTTACTGTTAAGTTGATATTCTCTATAAATATTCCCATTAAAATCTTTGTAAAATTTAACAGGATATACATAGACTTTATCATCTTTATCTCCAGCTTTAGAACGTTTATCTTCTGCTTCTTGTGAAGAAATACATCTTACACAATAATCAGGAAGAGAGCCATCAACATAAACATTAATACTGTCTGTATATTCATACAGAGGTTGATAGTCTTTTAGACATTCCCAAGTACAACCTGCCCTCAGTAGCAATGCTTTGATGATATGAACATCAACACCAGTTTTTCCATTAATAACATGAATATGTTCAAGACAAGTACTAAAAGGAAGATTTAAATCTTTAGCTCTCATAAGAATAGCTAAACCATCATTAACAGATTTAATTCCACCTTTCTCACTACGCATAACTTTAGTTAAAAAGTTTTCAGCAGCAGCAAGTTGAGTTTCATCAAAAAGATTAAGACGATTTAAATCTCCACCTTGTTCTTGAACAACTACTTGATGTTGATGTGCCTTTTCATTTTCTTTTGAACTTCCACTTGGATTTTCATTAAGAAGCTCATTAGAAGTTTCTCCTTTGGCATCATTCATATTTCAAAGAACGTGTGTTTAATTAACTGATACAAATATAACATTTTCTAATTTAATAACAAAATTTATCATTAAAATTACTATATGATTATTTCATTAGTGGTCTTATTCAGTTGCAATTTTTGCAATTCGCTATTTTCGTGTACTGAAATAAGTGTAGAAGGTATTTCTCTATTAATTGAATCTTCTTCTATGCTTCCACTATAAAATATTTTATAAAGATTAGTAATATTATTAGTAAATGTTACATTTATATATCTTTTCTTAAAATCAAATATATCGGCAAGTAAACTACTTGTATAGATAATAATATCAGCATTAACTGAAAGTTTATTATTTGAACTTTCTTTAATAATAAGTACATTTATTTCATCAGAATTAAATAACTCTTCAAAATAAGTACTTACGATAGCAGATTTAAAAAGTCTTGGTTCGCCTTTATGTTTACCCGATTTATAAACAATAGGATTGCCAAAACTATCAGAAAAATATCTTGCTTCTACTTCATCATGATAACAACCAGCAATTTCTTTTTTGTCATATTCTTTAACTGCATTATTTAGATACTTCATTAATTTATTTGCATAGTTGCCATCTTTACAAACAACAAGTATTTTTTTAGTAATATTATCTTTTACAATATTAAGAATAGAATCAAATTTATTTTCATTATTCATTACAAGTTCACGTCTTGCTCTTGTAATATTAAAAAACGATTCTGCTCTTTGATAAAGACTTACAGGATTATATATTTCATCAATTTGTCTATTAAATTCAGTATTAGTATCAAGTTTTTCAGACCAACCATTATTAATAGCAAGTCTGTATCTAAAATCCATAGCACTTATTCCGTTATCTTTATCTCCAATTCTACATTTTGTAATATTATCAAGACCACCAAAAATAGTATTACAACTTTTTATGAAAGCATTATATTTATCATAAATTTCTTTATCGGCTTCAGTAAATTGAAGAGGTATTCTATATTCATTTACAGGAGTATTAACTCTTGCAGCAGTTATATTACTTTCATCAAGATTAACATTAAGTAATGGAAGTTGATGGTTTATTCCATATTTAAAATCAGCATTCATATTATCTTTAGTAAGAATACCAAGTACAAATTGGCACGTTCTGTTAAGATAAGCATAGATTGGATAATTATTATTTAATCCAATAGTAACACCAAATGTATATTTATAATTAAAAGAAGTATTAATCCATTTTGTACTAAGAAAAGTAATATCCGCTATAAAACTATCATAATCTTCAATAGATACTATTCCTTTAAAGGCAGATTTACATTTATCTACTAAAGACCAATCTTCTACAACTACAAGTATTTTAGCAAAAGAACGTTTATTTTTTATTTTTTGTATAAATTGAGTAACAAAAGTTATTGGATTAGCAGGAGGATAAATATAACAATATCCTTTACCCTTATGAGCTTGAAACTCCTCCATTAAACTTTGTACAGCTTTTTCATAAATATCAATCTTCTTCATCATCAAAAAGATTAAAATATGCTTGAGCATTCTTTTTAAGCAAAGACTTACCAGATTTAGTTTTAGTATTTGGATTACCTTTTTGATTAGGACTAATACCTAATTTAATAGGGTCTATAATCTTATATGCTTCATCAGCATAATAAGAATAATTAATATTCCTTAATTCAATTGGTGTATCATCAAGAGTATTAAGAATATTAACTTTATACCCGGCACAAAGATTATTCAAAGTTCCTTCTTTAGAAACTTTAAATAAATTTCCTCCAATCATAGAAACATAAAATCTAATTTGTCTTTGTAATATTTCTTTAGTTTGACCTTTATAAAATTCAGTATGAAATTGTCTTCCGATATTTTGTGTTTTACAAAAGTCAAGAATATCTTTACACTCGTAAAGAGTTTCAAGAACAGGTTTATTATGAGCCAAAAATTCAATAGCTGCTTTAGCAACAATAGGAGCGTTATAGCCTTTTGATAAATCTACTTTATACATATCAGGATTTAAATCTCCTTTATAAGTATATTTACCATTAAGTTCAATGCTAAAATAATTATTTATATCTCTATCTATATAAGCAGAATAAAATTCTTCATCAAGACTTAATCCAGTATATTTTTCCCAATTTTTATAAATTTGTTGAAAAGTTGAATATTTATCTTTTCTTACTTTAACAACAATACCATCTGTATTAGCAGAAACTACAGGAATATCATTAAGTTCAAGTTCTTCACTAAGCATAAATGCAAAAAGTTGTCCATTAATAGTAACTTTAAGAACTGCTAATCTATCAAAAAGATTACCAAATTCTGCACCAAGTTTTCCATAAATTGAATTAATTACAATTTTAAGAGCTTGTGCAAGAATATCTTTAGGGATACCATCAATTATATCTTCTTCACTATGTTTAGCTTTAACACGAGTATCTCTTAACCACCCAACAAGTTTAGTAAAGCAACCAGTATCAAGATGCTCAGGAGCAATCTTATAAACAGTCATAAGACTTGGATAAAAACTTGACACATCAGCGTGTATATACACATAACTATCATCAGTATAATTATCCCAATCAAAATCAGTAATTGCCTCGCCTACGGCTCGGCTCCTGCCCGTAGAGGGATTGCATTCAATAAGTTTGCTTTTTAATACACGAGGAGGGTCTTGACTATGTAATCCACCAGTAGCTAAAGTATATTTAGTATTACCAATTACAATAGTTTTATTAAGTGCGTCTTTGCCAACACTATAAAGAGTAGTTTTCTTAAGTTCTTCAAGTAAATCTTGTAAAGGTTTAGTTTTAAACTTAATATTATCAAAAATTACTTTTTTAAGAGGATAACTATGTCTTTCTGTTTTCTTACCTTGCCATTGTTTTGGAGTAAGATTAGAAAATTCAGAATAAAATTTTGTAAAAAGAATATCAGCAACATTACTACGAGAGCTATTAAGAACATTTACTTCATAAGCATTAGAAATAGAATAACGAAGTTTTATTTCATCAGAATATAATCGAGCCATTTCGCATACAATAAAAACATCATTTTTATTATAATGCATAGTTGGTTCAATATATTCAGGAATCATAAATCTATCCCATTTATCTATAACGCTATTAAGTTGTTCATAAGTAAAACCAGAATAACGTTGATTATTATAATAAAGTTCAGCATCTTTTTCACAAATAGGAGGAAGTTCATATTCAAGAAGTTCATACCATTTAAGATTAATACTTGTTTGCTTAAGACTTTTACCATAATAAGATTTTTTTCCATCAGAACCAATAATAGTCCCAACCTTATTAAGTGCAAATACTTTCATTAAATCTACGTCATAATAAGGAAGAGGATATTTACGAAGAGAATCAAGATAATAATCTTTTCTTGATATTTCTTCATTATCTTGAAGGTCAATTATCTTTTTACTTGTATCATAAAGTTTTTTAATAAGTTCTTTAGTACTTGAAAACATATTGTAATACATAAGCAAGCAAGCAACCATCAGTTTATCGTATGCTCCAGAGTTGTAACCATAACAGTGCGTAAAAACGTTTTTATTGCCGTCTTTTTTAGCTTGTAATGAGTTAATAAAGCCAATTAAAGGAAGTAACTGACTATCGTTAAAATCTGAAATCCAAAACGTTTTAGATTCAACTGAATCCAGCATTGTTTTAATATCACTAACTTTATATTTTTCAGTAAGTGGAATTGGAATACGTTTTTCTTTACCTTTTTCAATAGTAATATTACAACTATCTTTAAAAGTTTTAGTATATGAACTTAGATTAACAAATGTTATACTAAAGAAATTTGGTAATATCTCTACATCATAGCACCAAATATTAATCATAAATTGCTTCTAATAATCGTTCTTTAAATTTAGCAATATTTTTCTCTCCATATAATAAAGAATAAATATTAGGAATATAATATATTTTATATTTATTACCAAAGTTAATACGAATATTACCAACAACAATTATTTTATTAGGCATAATACTTGTAATTTCATTACAAAGTAAATTTCTGCAATTAATAAAACTTTGCATTAGTATTTCATTTTGACATTCGCATTTAACAGCAGTAGTAACATAATGTTCTTCAAAAATATCTTTTTGAAATAATTCTTGATAAACATCTTTAAGTAATTTAATATTGTCTTGTTTATGTCTATAAGAATCATAAATAACAAACATTATTGGAGAACAAACATTTCCTTTACCATAAACAATAAATTCATTAGGAGTATAAAGACGAGCAGGACAGCCAAGACAATAATGACATTCCTTTACAGGGAGTTTGCTAATAATATTACCTTGAAAATTATTATTATATTTATTCCGCTTACCCATAGCAAATATAAAGTTTATGTCGAGTTCTACTACAAGCTACATAAAGTCTACGAAGCATTTCAGCTTTATTATTATAAATATTATTGTTTTTATCAAATATAATATCTTTCATATCGACAAAAACATTATCGTAAGTAGAACCTTGTGAACGATGAGAAGTAATAGCAAATCCATAATCAATATCTCTTTGATAAAGAACTTGTGTAGCATTTTTAATATTACACATAATAAGATATTTCTTTTTGAATTCAAAATATTCTTTCCAACGTTTACTTCTTGTAGCTCCGTTAGCAAATTTAGCAGCTTTAACAAGTTCTCCAATAACTTGTATATATTTAGTAATACTAAATCTATCAGTATGGTCAAGAATAAATAAAGGAGTTGTTACATTTCCACCATTAACCATTTGAAATTTAACAAGAAATCCTTTAAATCCATAAGTAGTATCAGTATAATTAATAATATCTTTAACTATATATTCTTCACTATTATTAATAACTATTGAATTAAATTCATTTACAATAGTCTGATAAGACATGATTAAGTCATTTTTATTAATAATAGTTTTATCAGCATCTTTAATAATTCTATTTCTTACAAAATTATTCCATATAGCAACTTTATCATTTGTATATCCAATGATTTTATAAAGATTAATATTTTTAAGATATTCTTCATCTCTAAATCTTTCATCAATTAATTGAGTAAAATCATTAGGATTACAAATAAAATATCCATCTCCAAATTCATTAACGTTTTGTGAATTTAAATTAGCATTAACATAAGAAATAAATTTATAAGTATTATTTTTAATATCTTCTCGAAGTATATTTAAAAGAAATAATATAGGATTATTATCTTCTTGTCTTACTATTTCAGTAAGTTGATATAATTTATTACAAACATTAAAAGCAGTACTTGTTTTTTCATTTACAGGTGGTAATTGACTTGAATCTCCAATAAAAATAATTTTAATTTCAAGAGGCTTACAAATTTTAATAATATAATTAACAAGTTTAGCAGGAAGCATAGAACTTTCATCTATTATTAAAACTTTAATATTCTCAAGTTTAGGAGTACTAACTGGAGAAAATCTTGGATTATTATAATCAAAATCTTCAAGTTTAGTATCAAGTCTAAAACCAAATGTAGATTGTATAGTTTCAACTTTAAGTCCATTAAGAGCTTGACTTAAAACTCTACAAGCTTTATGAGTTGGAGCAGTACAACGAATTGTACTTATAGCATAATTACAGGCATTAATTATATAATTAATAGTAAAAGTTTTACCAGTACCGCCTGAGCCTATTAATCCATTAATAAATTTACCAGAATCAAAAGGGCTATTAATGAACTCAAGAAGTCCATCAATAGCCACTTGTTGACTTTGTGTAAAATTTATATTTGAATTAGTTCTTTTTATTGTATTGTTACTTACAATTTCAAGGTTATCCATTATTTTGATTTGCTCTTATTGTTTCATAGTTATCTCGAAAGAACTTAAAACTTTTAGTTGTTTCAAGATATTTCCAATCACAATAAGTTCCTTTTAAATCAAAGAAATAATCATTAAGGGTATTATGTCGTACAATATTACCTTTAACTATTACTCCAGGAGCAAATGGAAAATATTCACCATCCCACTTATTGTTATCTTTAAGTGTTTTAATATGAATAATTTTACCATTAACTAATTGCTTAGAATAATAATCATTAGTAACAGTATTATAACTTTCAGAAGTAAATTCATATAAATGTTCACCAAATTGAACGTAATAAAAACCTTCTAAAGTAATACAACAAACACCTTTAATATTTCTTTGAATAATAGTATGTTTGCCTTTAGTTTTGTTAAAACTATCTTTTCTCTTGATTTTAGGCTTTTTTACAAGAGAAAGGTCAAACGTAGGCATGACTTATTTATACTTAAAGTTTACATTAACTTTAGCATCAATAAGAAGTCCTTTTTTTCTTCTTTTAGGAGTAACTTCAGTGTCTTCAACATCACGAGCAATGCGAACTTTCTTAGTAAGTTTTGGAAGTTCTTTAACGAAGATTTGTCGATAACCACAATATCTTCTAAGGAAATCAATTTTTCCCCAACTGCCATTTCCTAAATCGGTAGCTCCAATGAGGACATTAATAACAGAACCAACAACTTCGCAACTTACTTTTTTATTAAGTTCTTTAACACAAGTTGCTTCATCATAATTTTTCATTACTTTACGCAATTAATTGTTAATATTTATAAAACAAAGTTTAATGAGATTAGTCTTAATTGCTCAAAGAACAGAACCGTGGGTGCTTGCGCACCCACTACTGCCTGTAAAGGAATTGCTATTGGCTATTGGTGCCATTAGCTTCAATATCTCTTCTAAGATTATTAATCTTATTTTGAAGTTCAAGAATATTAGTCATGATTCCTATATTAGAGAAAATATTATGTTTATCAGCCCAATTTAGATACCATTGAGCTTTGTTTAATTCTTGATAATCAGGATTACCTTCTTTTTTACCGCATCTAAAAATATATTTAAATGCGTTAAGAATACAAAAGTTAATAGTAGCACTAAGACCATATTTTTCTACCATAAGGTCTATACATTCTTTACCATTATTTTTGTAATGAGCAGGGTGATTAACTTGTTCGAGCATATTTTATTCTTTATTTATACGAATACAAAGTTTTATAATAGTAAGATTATTAACTCCATCAATAGTAATAATTTTGTCTTCAACAAATCCTTTATATGTATTTGTAAGATTTGAAAAAATAATTTTTTCATTAATATTAGGAATATAACTTGGATTTATAAAAACAAAAAGTTCTTCATCTGTAATGACATCATAATATCTTACAACCATAATATTAATCTAATATTAATCTATCAATATAAATAATTTTTTCTTTTTTATCACAGTAAGCTATATTATAAGTCTTATTATTAGATAATGTTATAGTATCTTTATCAGAATAATCAATATTAGAAACAATAGTTTCTAATAGAGTATCAGTTTTATCATAAACTTTCCAAATCATATTTTATTATTTAGGAATTTTATAATCAATTCTAACAATAGCTTTAACACAATTTCTAATAGTGTCATATTCTTTTTCAATATGTATAACTTTACCAGAAATTTGTCCACACCTTGTTTTAATAGTAATACAATCCATTAAATTAGGAAGTTTATCAGCAATCATTGATGTAATATAATATCCATCATAATCATCAAAATCAACAATCATAATATTTTATTTTAGTTCATTAAATTTGTGTAATACTTGATATTTATAATCAAAATTATTAGTAGAAACTTTATTAGTATGTTTATAAAAAATAATCTGTAAATTTAAGAATAATTTCATTAGGAATCATAATATTAAAAATTTATAAATTTTATTATTTTTACTCGATTTATAGGCTTTCTGATGATGTTATTACTATAAGTGATATAGTTTATCATTTATAAAATAAAAGTTATTCAGAAGTCAAGGAAATAGTCAAAGAATTGAAATAACAAACAAAAATAATGCTGATATTAATAAAGATATGGCGCAATCTTATTAATACCAGCATTACCAAATTCAATTGTATTAACAAAAGAATTTCCAAGACAAAGAATACTTACAAGTTCATTAATAGTTCTATGACAACAATTGACTTTGAAAAATATCTTGGATTCGTTATCACAACGTTTTGTTGAAGTAAGAGGATTCGAACCTCTACAAAGAGAACCAAAATCTCTTGTGCTGCCATTACACCATACTTCAAAATTAGTGCTTCGGACGGGAATCGAACCCGTAAGGACTATTTCAGTCCAAGGGATTTTAAGTCCCTCGTGTCTACCAATTTCACCACCAAAGCAAGAAAGTACTATGTGTTTCACAACAGATAGTACTTTAATAAGCAAGAATCACAATAGCACAAAGAATTAGTGCTGTGACTTCAACGAGGCTCGAACTCGTGACCCTAACATTAAAAGTGTTATGCTCTACCAACTGAGCTATGAAGTCAATATTAAAGTTTTATATATTTTTATAGTGATTTTTAATAACAAGAACAATACCAACAAGATTTATTATTCCAATAAGAATTATAAAAATTCCAATAGGAAAAAATGAAATATTATTAGAGTTCATATAATTTCCAACACCACTAAGTGCTACAATTAATGTCATAATCCAAATAAGAATAGGAATTTGAAATGACATTAAATCACGAAATGCTTTTTTATTTTCGTCATTCATAATATTAAGATTTTAATTTGTGGAAATAACAGGATTCGAACCTATATTATTAATTAAATGAGAATGGTCGGAAAGTTTTTGTAACCTAACTCAATACTTATTTTGAATATTAATATTACTATTGTAATAATTGTTTCATTTATTAATAGTCTTGCCAATTCAAACGATACTTCCATAAAGAAAACTATTACGCATTTCACAACGAGTAATAGTTATAACACTGTAATTAAACAAATCTTAGTAACCAAATATTTCAGCGGCATCATCATCAGAATCATCTACTGATTCATTTGTTTGTTTCTCAGAAATATCATCATAATCATTAGCGTAATAATCATTAGATATTTCTATTGACATATCATTGTCTTTTTCTTTCATTTGCTTCTTCAATTTTAGCAAGTCTTTCAAGTGGGTCTTCGGTCTTATTAAGACCGAATATTTTATCCAATATTTTGGTACATAAACCGTAACAAAGTACTGTAAACCAAGTAAACATAAGAAAATAAAATTTATTAATAGTTTAATCTTTCCTGCCTTTAGAGGGATAATCCTTATAAATGTTATCATTAGCTCTTTTATCACAAGTTCTTATTAAAACTTTAAGAATCATAATAATAACATAAAGAAGAATTATGCCAATAATATAGACATAAGGATTAGTAAAATCAATCATATCTATAATATTTGTTTTAATAATGCTTCTATTAGTTCCAGACTCTTTATCAGTGGGACTTTTGTTAATAGAACTAATAGAAGCAATATGTGGTGCAACTCCTTTACAGGCAGTTTATTCAGAATCTGTTACTTCCTCTTTTGGCTTATCAAAGCCATCTTTGATGGTAAGTTCATCAATGTCAGTGCTATTGAGAACATCATTAGCATCAGCCTCAATTTCATATTTAATGAAATCACTAATTACAAATGTTGCATAATTAGCAAGACTTGCAAAGCTGGCTACAAGAGCATTGATAAAGAAATCTTCTTTGTAAGAAAATTCTTTATTAAGGCCATCAACTCTAACAACGAACTTGTTCCACTTGAAAGTAACGTACTTTGATTTGGCATTGATAACACCTTTTTGTGTAAGCCAATTAAGAATGCCAAGAGCGGTGAAACGTCTAATCTCAGCATTGTACTTCATAAGAGTAGCAATCTTAACATTAAATTCACCAAAACGCTCAATGATAGCGTCCATATTCTCTGCGGCATTACCTTTAAAAGGCTTATGGTAGTTTCCATTACCTTTTACAAAAGGTTTACGAACATAGGATTCTTCAGTAGCAGGCTTTTTGTTTTCATTAGTCTTTTCGTGGTCAATACGATTACGTTTTGTACCTTTGTTCTCTTTAGAATCAGTAGATTCAGTAGTGTCAGCAGAAATTTCTGCAAGTTTACTTTTTTGCTCATCTGTAAGAGCAGCAGCCATTTTAGCCATAACTTGAAATTGTTTTTGATTAATAGAAGTCTTATTATTAACAAACTCACTTACGGTTTGTTTGTGTCAAAAATAGTAAATATAAATAACATTGTCAATAGTAGTCTGTATTAAATTTAAGACTAAAATTTATTTTAGTCGAAACCTAATGTTACAAAACTACTATTGACAGTATTATTATATCCATAAGTTACATTATGAGTATTATGAGATTAAAATCCCATAACTTTCATAGCAAGCATATCAGCAAACTTTGAACCATTTTTACCAAGTTCAATACCTACAATATGTGTAATGTAAGTATCATGGTCAAAGACACTTGGAACTACATCTTCAGCTGATTTTGTAGTGAAAGGATTGACATATTCTTCACCAGCTTTTACAAGCTGACGAATAATATCAATTTTACTACCAGGAAGAAGAACACGAATGGCATTTGGGTTTTCGTTTATAATGCCGGCAAGCCAACTTATGTCTTCATTATTTTTAAGACAAGCTGACAAGGCAAATCCGGAGCTGAATACGGTAGTAACTTGAGCAGGAAGATAATTACCAGAAGCATCTGGAAGAAAACCAGTAACTTCATTACCAAGAGTAATACTAACTCTAGTATAATTATCTTCTTCTTCAACTCTACAAGACTTAACCAAGCAAGCCCTATATCTTACAGCATTACCAGTAGCCATAATGGCACTAATAATGTCTTTAACTGATTTGCTCCCATTAGGAGCAACAGAAGCAATCTGTGCTTCAACAGGTTCAACAGAAGCTCCTTGAGCCTCTGGAACAATGACTTTTGTTTCTGCCATAATATAATTATATTTAAGCTTAAGCCGACAATAATGCTTATCATTATGTCAACCAATATTATAATTGTTATGTTTGAGGTTAATATAAAAAATAATGGCACTACCATAAGATAGTGCCATTTTGCCTTTTCGCATGATAATGGTTGTAACACAAGCAAAGGCAAGACTTGAACCATAAGTGTTTCTAGATTAATACTTATTATTCCACACATAAGTTTATAAGTATCTTCTCATAATATTATTATAAGGCCGCTGAGAAGATGTAAAACCTTATAAGGTAAAAATAACTGTTACTATTACTTCTACCAATATCTTAATAGTTTTCGTTTGAGGTTATATAAAAAGAATGATGATAAGAGTTTTCACAACTGTTATCATCATAAGCGAAACAAGTTCAGAACGAACTAATACCCAAAGTTATAATAGTATAAGTTTGAGGTTTTGTAAAAAAAATTCTGGTACTATCTCTAGTACCAGAACCACTCTATATCTCACCAATATGATTAAGTATATAAACAGAATCAATCATCCGATAATTGTCAACATAATATTTGCCAGTACGGTCTACATCACGATTAGCATTACGTTCTGAAACAAAAGTATGCTGATAATCAAGAGCTTTTTGAATCTCTTTTGCTCTACGACGCCAATAAGCACGTCTGATTGGAGTAACAACTCCAAAAACATTGTAAAGGACTTTATCAAGCCCAAAGACAAGATAACCAAGAATCTTCATAACGAAAACAAGATTAAATGCTCCTCCTCCGTGACAAGGAGGAGCAAATGAACATCAGAATCCGAAGAAATCACGTTCGGCAGCTGCATACTTAGCAAGAGCAGCAGACATAGCTTCATCAGGTTCGACACTAATAATGTCAAACTTAACATAACTTGTTTCAACATCACCAAGCTCTCCGTTTGCTTTGTCATAAGTATCTCCAACTTCCATAAGAGTAGGCTGAAGAACATAGGAGCAATGAGATGCAGCATAAGCAACAGCATAATCATTGTACACACGCTTGGTGACATAATTATCACCAACTTTAACATCAAGCTCCTCTACGAGTTTGTCATTAACAAACTTGGAAGCACCATTGTGCTTAAGAAGAGCAGACACAAACTGCTTCTTATCAAGAAACGCAGTACAAATAGTGCCATTAGCTGTAGGAAGCTCAATGTCCGTAATGATAAATAGTTTGCCATTACGTACAGAAGCTCTTGTTTCAGTAGCAAGAGCAACAGAAACTACATCAAGAGTTTTCATAAACTTTAACTTGATTTAGTAGATACAAAAGAAACATCAACATCAAAATAAGTATCATCATCTGATGTGATAGAATTAATTATTTCAGTAATTCCAAAAATATAATAGTAGCCAAGTATGAGGTTTTCACATGGAAGTTGACGGGGGACTTCAAGTCTTATTGAAGCACCCGGGGCTTCCTATAAGGTGGCACATTCTTTAACATATAAACCCAATACATCATTATCATTATCTTTATTAATAACAAAAATAATAGTTAAATTATAAAAATCATTAATATCAAAATCATTTCAATCACCATTATTAATAAAATTAGTTTTAAATAAATCATTTCCTATAAGGTGGCACTATATTACAATAATACACTAATTATATTATAGTCATAATCTTCATTACAAAGAAAAACAATATTTTAAAAACAAATTTCAATAATAACAAAATAGCGATATTTATAATGTTGAATACAATAATTTTCATATTAACAATATCATTAAAATCAATATAATTAAAATCTTCATAAACAATAATAATTTAATATAATTACCTCCTACAATATAATCATCTTTAATAGTAGTATATTTAAATTATTTATGAGTATTCCAATTACTAACAATAAAACAATATTAACAACTAAACTAACAATATTAATTTCATAATAATAATTATTACAAATTTTATCTTATATTTTAATTACATTTTTACTATAAATAAAAATCATATTATTAATAATAAATTCAACATAAATAAAATCATTAAATTTACTTATAAGAAAATCATTAATATTATCATAAATAAAATCTATAACTTTATTACAAACTTTATTACCAAGACTTCGGTCTTTATCCAATACTACATTATAATAATATTATATTTATATAATATTATTATATAATAATATATTATTTATATTATATTATATATATATTTATATATTATATTATATTATATTAGAATAATCTAGTATTAGAATAATACTAGATTATGACAATAATACAGCGAGCAGCTTTTCGATTTTTCCTCAAAGAAAATTATAATCAACAAAACAAATAGCATCACAAACTTCATTACAAACAACAATAAAAGAAATAAGACAAGTAGAATTATTAATTCCACCTGTCCTATCATTTTATTTTATTTCATTAACAATATTATAATTAACATTATAAGCATTAACACAAGCAATATTATTAATAAGATTACGAAGTTCATTATAATAAGCAACTTCTTTTATAATAGCTATATTGTTTTGATAATCCATAACATTTTATTTACCATTAATAATTACACGACCTGTTTCATCAGTAATACAACCATTAGGAAATTTTCTTTTATACTTAACAGTAAAATCAATAATATTACCTTTAAACAAAATATTATGATTAATAATATAAACAGATTTTTTATTAGTAACTCTTATAACTTGTTTATCAACAAGTTCTGAAATAGCACTATAAAAAGCTTGCTTAGAATAATTAGTAATGCTAATAAAATCCTTTTCAGATAATACAATGTAATTCGCTTCAAATTCAAGATTAGCAATTATAATACCAAGTAAATTAGCAGCAGGCTTATTAATCAAAGCAAGTATCTGACCAAGACTTTTAGTACAAGTAACAAAAGATTCTCGTTTAACATAAGCTTCATTAATATTCATTTCATATTTACCAACAATAGTACTAAAAGTACTTTTATAATCAACTTCATATTCATAGAAAAAAGGAGTAGGTGCAATTTTTGGAGAATCCTTTTCGGCTTCTTTAGAAACAAATTTAATAAATTGTTTTGCAGCTTTCTTATCAAGTTCAAATATCATATTACTATAAATTAAAATTTATATTTATACTTAAAATTGTATGATTATTGATACAAATATAATCATTTTTTAATAATTGTATGAAATATCATACAATTATGCTCATCAATGTACAGAATTGTATGAAATATCATACATTTTTATTTTAGCAACTCATTAATAATCAATCACTTAACTATATGACAGTATTATATCTTATAGATACACAAGTATTATATCAAACAAAATCATTAACATATTTAATAACATTAGATTCAAAGGCACACTAAGTATCATTGGGTTCAACTGCCTGTAAAGGAATGGCATCATCTTGCCCACTCATAAGATAATGATTACAACAAATATCATTATGAATCTTACCATAAGCAATAATTAGAATTGCAATAGCTCATTCCTCTACGGGCAGGGTTGTAATAATCTGCTACTGAACAAGGGCAAGCGCACTAATCAGAACCATCTATAACAAGATTAATCTTTTCTAATGAAAGATAATCAAAAGTTTTATTATAATCTTCATTAAGATTATCATAAACTAAATTTTATAATTTTAATAATTTTATTTTTATATATTTATAAGCATAATAAAAGCCATCTTAATCATCACGACTAAGACGGCTTAAATGTGTTATAGCATATTTATTACCATTATGAGGTTAAGCACAGTTAGAATTAATTCTTTTTATTGTATATGGCACAGTTAGTATATAACTACTAATATAATTTTTATGATGAATATTAAAATAAAAAGCAATACTTTTATCTAAAATAAATTTATGACACCGAAAACCAGGTTTAAATAAAACTTTTTTATAATCATCTTTATAATTAGCATATTTTGTATGAATATGACTGATACTCCAACGATAATTTTTTGAATGCTTATAAAATTCTTTCATGGTTTTACTTGTTCAATCATTTTTATTTCTTCTTCAATATTAGCGTTATATCTACCTGTATTATTAACATAATCAGTAAGAAAATGATATCGTTCAAACTGTTGTGCATAATCTTCAGCTATTTCAACATTATTAAAATATTTAGGAAAATCATTATCTTCATTAATGATAAAATTCCATTCATTAGCATCAATACAATATTCAACAACATATTGTTCTTTATCGGCAAATTTAATCCGTTTTATTCTTGTTAACATAAGCTTTTTTATTACTAAGTTTTATCTTTGTATAATTAATACGTTCTGGAACAGAATCATTATAAATTTCTTTATAGTTTTTAGAAAATTTATTAAGGTCGCCTTTATAAATAATATTATGATTAATTACAAAAGTACTTTGAACATCTGTTCTAACTATAACTTGCAAATCGCAAAGAATAGCGTTATAGTTTTGAATATGGCTAACATCAAAACCATATTTTTTAGCAACTTCTGTTCCAACTAAAGTAATAATATTTGTATCAGGAAGAAGTTCTTTACAAAGAATAAGAAAATATTTAAAACAATTCTTTGGAAGTCTATCAGCTATTTCAAATAATTTATAAGGCTCAATTAAACAATAAATTCCATCATTAATAACAGTATCAACTGGCATTGAACTTGGATATTTATCTTTAACTTCAAAAGGAGTACAAGCAATACTTTGTCTAAGTTTTTCAAGACGATTAAATTCTTCTTGCTTAACTCTAAAATACATTTGTCCTTTTTTATCAGTATTAATTCTAAATTTAGGAGTTGCATTATTATCTTCTAACTTTTGTTCAGCACGAACAGAAGTAATACTAAAGGCAGTAAATTTTATTTCAGTTTTATTAATCATATCATAAGGTATAATAATATCATCAAATATAACAATTCCTTTACAGGCAGGATTACTAAGACTAATATAAACATTATTTGAATTTTTACAAAAAATGCGTATATTAGTTGCAGAAATTGTAAAAGTTATGATATAGTGAATCTTAATGTTGATGATAGAACTGGCCATAAAACTTATACTGATTTTGAATCTTCACATTTTGTTCAAGATGAAGAAATAGTTAAGTTTGTTTGTGATAATACTAAATCTAAAGGAGACAGTGATATAGATATTAAATTTCTTAATCTTTGTAAAATATTCACTTGTACTCTTGAACTTCCTAAAGCTGAAAGAGAATGTCTTACTGCTATTTATTGGTGTGTTTATAATAATAAACGAATGGTTCAAGATGAGATTGTTAAAGCTGCTGTAAACTTTTATGGCAAATCTAAAACAACTTATTATAGAGCTATTAATTGTTTATTAGATAGACATATAATAAGATGTATTCCTAATGGAACTATTAAAGTTATTGATAAATATAATTTTATTTCTAACGTTAGTTTAGTAGATGCTAAATTTGTTGTTATAGAACTTAATCCAGAAATTACTTCTGCTGGAATTAATATTTAAATTATGAAAACACTTAAAGAAGGTGGTTCTATTATAGACCCAAGAAAAATAATTAAACCAAAACATTAAAATATTATGTATAATCTTGTAAATAATAAAGCTAATTTTGCAATAGCTGTACCCGAAAGTCTTGATGAGATTACTCCAAAAGTTCTTGAAAATCTTACAAAAGATATTAAACTTCCAAAGTATTATTGTATTGTTGCATTAGCATATCAAACAACTTCTTTTGACCTTGCTTTTTTAGGTAAAAATTCTAAGCCACAAACTATTAAAGTTATTCCTATTCTTGCAAAGTACACTGAAACTTTTAAAGAAGAATTTAAAGTAGGAGATGGTCTTGTTATTAATAAAAGTGATATTGAACTTGCAACTCATTGTCCAATTAATACTAAAGCTAATGTTAGTCGTATAATTGATTTTATTAATTCTGATTCGGAATTAGCAAAAAAATGTACCACTCGTGAAATTTCTTTTGATGCTATTGGACTTGAATTTAAAATTATTCCTGAAAGTGCTATTAAAGGAGCTTTTAAAATTGGATACCAACTTGAAGACCCTTTTAAAGTTCAATTAAATGGAAGAGCCTTTAATTAATCAAGATATTTCTGATTCGTATGAAGATATAGATTCTGGCTTAATTAAAAAATGGAATTATAAAGATGTAGTTCTTGCTCTTAATCTTCCTACTGAAGAAGATAATAAAATTATGTCAGATATTATTAAAAATCTTGAAGAGTGTATCTATGATGGAATTAAAAATAATAAAGTTGTTGCAATTCCATACATAGGTATGCTTGGAAAGAATGAAGTTGCTGTTGAACTTAAATCGGAAAGAAAACTTATTGCTCTTAGTCGTCATCATATGACTCGTGAAGATTTTAAACAATTCTATCGAGAACTTAAAGAAGAATGTGCTGAACGAGTTAGAATTAAACGACAATATCTTACTTATATGCGTAAAGTTAGAATTGAACAAAAATCTAAATATGAAAAGTTACTTACAAGATTTGGTAAAGTTTATGCTGAAACTTGGCTATTTGCTTGGTCTATGTTAGATTATGTTCCTTTCGAGCAAGATGTTGAAGATGCTTATCAAGCATTAAGTGATGAAGATTATTATGAAGTTTAAAGTAAATATTGATAAAATTATTAGTGTTGATGAATCAGGAATGCCTTGTGCTCCTAATCCACGACAACTACTTGATAAAGATGTTTTAGCTCTTTATAGCAGAGATAAGACTCAAGATAAAAAAAGATATATTGCTGAATGTGGAGTTATTTATTATCTCGGAGACCCAAAAAGTCCTTGTAGGCAAAAAGGGTGTAGTGATAATGAATGTCTTAAAGAAGCAATAGAAAATTTTAATCTTGAAGAAAATTATACACCTGACGGTCTTGTTTTAAAACTTATAGATAAGTATTATAAACAAAATATAACTGAAGCTGGTGTTGCTCTTGAAGTTCTTCAAAAATCTGTACATATTTCTTCTCTTGCTGCTAATAGAATTAATGAAGAGCTTAACAAAAAACTTAATGGAGCTATAACAACAGAAGACATTACTACTATACTTAATCTCATTGATGCTGTTAATAAAAGGATTGTAGAAATTCCTAATCTTACTAAAGCTATTAAAGAAGCTTATGAAAATCTTCGTAATGAAGAAGAAGAACAAATTGCAAGAGGAGGTAAATCTATTACTTCTTCAATGGATGCTGATGAAGAAATTTAACATAAAGTTACAATGTTAACTCTTAGAGATACTCGATACCAAGATGTTAGACTTGTTTTTGATGAAGGGCCTCATAAATATAATGATACTTTAGGGAATGATTATAAATCTGTTACTACACTTTTAGGTAGTTATCATAACAAGTTTGATAAAGATTATTGGCTTAAACGTAAAGCTAAAGAACTTGGTATGTCTGAAAAAAGAATTGAGGCTCAATGGGATGCTATTAAAGATGAAGCTTGTGCTCGTGGTACTAAAACTCATAATGGACTTGAAGATGGAGTTAAGGGCAGTTCAATGTTTAGAGAAGCAATCAAATATATGAGGCTTCCTAATGGTCAAATGATAACTGTTGCAGACCTTCCTAATGTTGATATAAAAGTTAAAGAACTAGATATTGAAGAATTTAAATTTCTTACTAATAATCAATATCCTCAAATTTATAATGTATTTGATTTTTATGTTTCTAAAGGATATAAAATTTATTCAGAAATTGGTGCTTTCCTTATTGATTATCTTATTTCAGGAACTATTGATATTCTTTGTATAAGAGATGATGGCTTTGTTATTGGAGATTGGAAAACGAATAGGGGAGGACTTAAATTTGAATCTGGATATTATAAAAAAGATAAAAGTACTAAACCTGCTCAAGAAACAAACGAATGGGTTAGAAAAAATGATACTCTTCTTGCTCCTGTAAATAATCTTCCTGACTGTAATGGAAGTGTTTATAATCTTCAATTAAGTATGTATGCTTATATGGTTGAATTTGTTCTTGGAATACCTTGTAAAGGTTTGTGGCTTTGTCACATTGATTCTGATTTTGTTCTTAATAAATATAATATGCCTAAAAGATTTCCTGATGGACTTTATCATATTAAAAATAATCCTGTTCCTAAAACTACATTTTATAAAATGAATTATCTTAATAATGAAGTTAAAAGAATACTTCTTGACCGTTATAAAGAAGTTCAAGCTACTCGTGTTTCTTCTAAAAGTCTTTTTGATTAAATATGAAAAAATTACAAATTTTATTAATTTTCAGTTTTCTTCTTATAAGTTGTGGAAGAAGAATTGAAACTATTGTAATTGACGCTGATAAAGTTAATAGAAATTATCAAGATAGTACTACAAAAGTTATTGATTCCCTTTACAGGCAGTTAAGTATTAAACAAGATTGTATAGATTTATATGAAGTTGAACTTGCTAAAAGAGATGAAAAAATAAAACTTTATATAGATTCAATTAAAGATGCTAAAGCTAATACTTTTTATTATAAATATAAACTTGAACGTATCAGAAAATATACTGATATTGTTGATAAGAAACCTTCTCAAATGAAATATTATAAAGGTTGGATTAAACGTACATTAAACAATTAAAATAAAATTATGGATTTTAGTGAAGCACTTTATAAGCTCAAAGCTGGAGAACAAGTTTCTAGGAAAACTTGGAACGGAACTGGTAAATTTCTTTGGATTAAGTCAGTATTTTTAATTACTTCTGATAAATGTTTTGACCCTAATCTTAAAAAGATTGCTGAGCATTACGGTAGCGTTAAAGGAAATGCTATTATTTCTTCTTGTTGGATTAATGAGGACAATGTTCCTTGTGTGGAGCATTGGAATCCTTCTAATAGTGATATTCTTGCAAATGATTGGTTTGCTTGTTAATAAGATATGGCTAATTTTGATATTGCTTTTCAAAGAACTATCTTTCATGAAGGAGGATATGTAAATGACCCTAATGATGCTGGTGGAGAAACATATATGGGTATTAGTCGAAGAGCACATCCTAAATCAAGAATTTGGAAAGTTATAGATGAAGATAAAAGAACTAATGGTCTTATTGGGATTAATAAAAGACTTAAGGCTAATAATTGGCTTACCGCTTGTATCAAAGATATTTATAAAGAAGAATATTGGGACAGATTTGAATTAGATTCTGTTCGAGTTCAAAAAATTGCTAATGAAATTTTTGATGATTGTGTTAATAGAGGATGCTCAGCTGCTGCAATAGCTATTTCTGCAAGTCTTGGTATGACACCTACAAATAAAATTACTGAGGCTCTTCTTTATAATCTTAAACATCTTTAATATGAAAATTAAAATGGATTTCTCATTAATACTTTTAACCGTAGTAGTTTTCTTTTTAGCTGGATTTTGTTTTTATCAAGGTTGGACAATTAAAGTTCTTAAATCTGATTTAGATAAATATAGGAATGCCAAAATAGATACTACTTATCGAAAGAATCAAATAGATTCTATTAATGCTAATATTAATAATCTTAATGATAGAATTAATTTTACAAATAATTATTATGAAATGCAACTTGAATATATTAAGAATCTTAATGATTCTAGTAGTATTAAATACTTTTGGGAACTTGTTGATGGCAAGTAATAGACACATTCCTTTACAGGGAGTTTGCCAAAAAGCCGATACTATTGTTACTCTTAATCTTGAACAGATTAAACAAATTAATACTAAACTTATTGAACGAGAATACTATAAAGAACTTAATATTTTAAAAGATTCTCTTATAATCCAAAAAGATAAGTATATTAGAGAACAAAATCTTGTTATTGGAGAGTGTCGAAAAGAAGTTGCTAATGCAATAGTTATTAACGAAAAACTTTCTAAAAATATAAAGACTTATAAAACAGTTACTATTATAAGTAGTGGCTGTATTATAGGTCTTTTAATTGGTTTAATTTTAAAATAAATGGATAATTATCCTTTTTTATCATTTATTAATGAGGATAAATCACATTATAAACATGCTAAAGATTGTGGATATAAAGACCCAGATGATTTATTTCTTATAGGCGATAGTGGAGGTTTTCTTATGAATATTCAGCCAGGTGTTAGATTTATTAATACTGAACTCTTTGTTGAAATGGCTGATTATTTTAATAGAAATAAAGTATTTACTAATTATAAAGTTGATAGTATTCCTCATCGTCAAGTAAGAAAGAGAGAACAATATAGACGTAAAAATGGTTTTACTGCACCTTGTCTTTTATATCCTGATGGCAGTATTCATAATGTTAGAATTACAGGTTCTCATTATAATTTTCTTAATTATACACGTATCGAGCAATTAAAAGAAAGTACTGTTAAAGTTGGTAATATAAATACTGCTGAAAAATATTATAATTTTCCTAAATTTATTGATGCACAATTTTGGACTTTTCATGCAATGGAATTTGCCCAAAATAATGGTTTTCATTTTCTTATAGATAAAACTCGTCGTGGAGGATTTTCTTATATTATGGCTTCTGATTCTGCAAATACTGTAAATCTTCAATCTCGTAAAGTAGTTATTCATGTAGCTGCTGATTCAAAATATCTTACTCAAAAAGGAGGTCTTACAGATTTTGCTATACAAGATATTCGTTTTTATGAACAAAATACTCCTTTTGTTAGAGGCATTCTTAGTACAATGAAAACTGATTTTCGTCTTGGTTATAAGTTACCTAATGGTATAGAAGCAGATAAATCTTGGGGTAGTTCTTTGCTTTCTGTTTCTGCTATGAACAATCCTGATTGTGCAATTGGTAAGGATGCTATTGAAGTCAAAGTAGAAGAAGTTTCTACTATGGAAAATTTTGATGAATTTATGAATGTTACTGAACCTGCTATGAGAACAGGTGCTTATACAACTGGTTTTCTTTGTGGTTGGGGAACTGCTACTTCAGGTAATATGCAAACTTTTGAACAGAATTTTTATAATCCTAAAACTTTTAATTTTATGCCTTTTGAAAATGTTTGGGATAGAGATTCTCGTAATGAAGTTTGTGGTTTTTTTAAACCTTACTGTTGGGGACTTCAAGGAGAAATTGCTGGAGTTAAAGGAGTTGATGAAAATGGAAATAGTAATATACTTGTAGGTCTTGAAATAGCAAAAAGAGAACGTATTAAGAAAAAAGAAAGTGCTAAAACTTATGCAGATTATATTAATTATCTTGGGCAATATGCTAACTTTCCTGCTGAATCTTTCAGTAGTGCTACTGAAAATATATTTAGTTCTGAAGAACTTACTGCTTGGGAAAATAGACTTCGTATTGATGAAGATTTAAAATTTTATATTGACGGAGCATTAGAAGAAGTTGCTGGAGGTATTAAATTTACTTCAAATAAATTATTGAGAGAACAAGGAAAACAAGTATTTGATTATATTCAAGGTGTTCCTCGTAGAAGTAATGAAAATCCTCATGGGTGTGTTAGAATTTTTTTCTTTCCTGAATATGATATTGTTTCGAATGCTTATCAAACGAAGAAAGAAATACCTAATGGCCGTTATAGTATAACTTATGACCCTGTTGGTATTGATAAAGATAAAAATGAAATTACTAATCGTCATTCTCATAATAGTATTAAAGTTTGGATGAATCCTTGTGCTGTTAACGGATATAAACAAAAACTTGTTGCTTCTTATTATGGTCGTACTGATAAACTTGAAGAAGCTGACCATATTTGTTATCTTTTAGCTAAATATTATAATTGTATTGGAACTACAAATGTTGAGGTTAATAGAGGTGAAACTGTTTCTAATTTTAGAAAATGGAATGCTCTTCGTTATCTTTCATTTGAACCTTTATATGTTTGGGATTCTACATTAAAAGGTAAAACAAGTTCAACTTATGGTTATAATATGGGTTCTGCTACAAGAAAACTTGATGGTATTCGACTTCTTAAAGAATTTCTTTATGAAGAAATTGGTAAAGATGAATTTGGAAATCCTATAAGAAATTTTCATACTATTTATGATTATCAAACTATTCTTGAACTTAAGAAATGGAATAATAAAGGTAATTTTGATAGAGTGTCTGAAATGATACTTCGTGGCATAGAATGGAAAGCTATGCAACTCAGAGCTGAATCTGAACTTACAAGTAGAAAACCTCTTGATGAGGAAAATCTTGAACAAGTTGATATTTTAAATAGAGATTGGTTTTAAAATTTAATTGAGATGATTGAACTTCCAAGAGAATATGATTTTCCTCGTCAGCGAGTTAGTAATGCCGAGAAAAATAAACCTGAATGGTATGCTGGCTGTTGTGATTGGATTATAGCACAAGGTCAGAATATTAGAAATAGTTCTGATTTAGAAAAAAAATATAGAGTTCTTAAAGGCGATATTCCTTCTGAATTTTATAAAAAGATTCTAAATCCTTATAATGCTACTAATGAAAAATACACTCGTTTTCCTGCTACAATGAGGAATTATGATATTATGAAAGGTGTTATTAGAAGATATGTTTCTGAATATATCAAAAATCCTCATGATTTTATTGTTGGTGCTAATAATCCAGAAGTAATTCTTGCAAGAAATTCAAAACTTCGTCAAGAACTTGCTTTTATTGTTCAAGAACAAATAGCTGCAAAAATTCAAGAGAGTTATGCTAATTGGGTTAATCAAGGCAATGACCCTCAACAATTTAATCCTCAAGAACAATTTAATATTGAAGAATTTATTGCAGATTTTAATGAAAAATATATTGATGATATATCTGCTCAAGGACAGGAAATTCTTAATGTAATTCGTGATATTACAGAAGATAAACTTATTTATTCAAGAGCATATTTTGAATGGGTAACATTTGGTGAATGTTATACTTATACTGATGTTATTGGAGAAAAGATTATTAAACGAGTTGTTTCTTTAAGAGATGCTTTTCCTGTTCCTAATGATAATATGTTTGCTGAAGATTATGATATGTTTGCTGAAAGACGTAAACTTACATATCAACAGATAATTGATGAATTTGATGAATATCTTACTGATGTAGATAGAAAATTTCTTGAAGATTATTATGCTTTAAATGGGCATCCAACAACTCCTCTTGATTTTGCTACTTATGAAAGGTTCTATCCAGATATTTGTAGTAGATTTAATAAAGAAGATAGAGCTTTCTTTAGTAAAGAGCCAAGTATGATTAGAGATTTAAACAGTAATCTTTATGATGTTTGGCATGTAGTTTGGAGAGGTGAAATTAGAAGATGCATTGTTACTTATCAAAATCAAGCAGGATTTATTTCTACTAGAATGGAAGAAGATGATTATGAATTAAATTTTGATATTGGAGATATTTCTATGGAATATATTTATGTTCCACAAGTATATGAATCTACAAGAATAGGTTGTAGACAATATGCTATTTATCCATATAAAGCTCGTGCCATTGCCTATAATAGAAATGGTAAACTTCCTTATAATGGAATGAATGAATTATTTCCTGGTTTTGGTAAATTTAGTATTCTTGATATTGTTACTCCATTCCAAGTATTTTATAATATTGTTGCCTATCATAGAGAAATGGTTCTTGCCAAGAATAAACTTAATGTTCTTATGATAGCTAAATCTCTTCTTGGTAAAGTACCAGAAGATACAATTTATAAAATGATTGCTGATGGGGTTCTTTATATTGATGATAGTGAAGACCAAGGAATGCTTCGTGCTCAACAAGTAAGATTTCTTCAAAATAATATTGGAGATTATCTTACTCAACTTACTAATCTTTTAGCTGATATTGAAAATACAGCTAAGATGCAAGTTGATATGACTCCTCAAAGATATGGGGATATTGCTAATTCTGCTGGTAAAGGAACTACTCAAGAAGCTATTGTTAGAGGTAGTATGGGTTCTGTTATTATAGAATATATGATGGATTTGATGCGTGAAAGAGATTATGCTCGCGATATGGATTATTCTAAATTTGCTTGGATTGACGGACTTGATACTTCTTATCGTGATGATGAAAATAATCTTAAATATGTTTCTGTTGACATTGATAAGCACATTTATGCTGATTACGTAATTAAAGCTAAAAATTCTATTAAAGAACAAGAAAAACTTGACCAACTTAAACAATTTGCATTTAGTGCTGCTCAAAATGGTGACCTTGCTGCTGCTGTTGCTGCGATTCAAGGAGATAATGTTGCTGCTATTGTTAAACTTATTAATAAATTTAATGATGAAAAGACAGCTCATGAAAATGAACTTAAGCAACTCGACCAACAATTAGAACAAATGAAGCAAGAATTTGAGTTGCAAAAGATACAGATGAAAGGAGAAGAAGATAGAAAGACTAAACTTCTTGAAGGTGAAATTGATAAACAAATTGAACTTATTCGTGCTGATGCTAATATGGTTTCTTATCCCGGAAATGTTTCTGATATTGAAAAACAAGAAGGTATTGATAGGCTTGAAGCTCAACGTAATGCTATTCAGCAAGATAAAAATAGTATTGAACGTCAAAAGATGGCTATTGATTTCTTTAATGCAGAACGAGATAGACAAGTTAAAGAAAAGGATATTGATACTAAACTTAAAATTGCTAAAGAAAATAAGAATAAATATGATACTAAATCTGGAATTAAAAAATAAGATGATATTGGAAATGGTGATTTAATAGCAAACTGCCTGTAAAGGAATCGACTGAATACTCCTTTACAGGCAGTTTGATTTTGTCTTATTAGCACTTTCTTTGCGCTCTAATGCACTTTTATAGTATTGAATGGGGTACTAATCAGATATAGACTATTTTTGCATTAGAGCGGCTTAAAATTGATTGAAATTTATAAAATCTTTTAATTTTATATTTCACAGTATTATTTATTAAATGGGTTTTTAATAAAGTTATTAATGATTTTATTGTTGAACCTATTAATGAAATTTGTATAATTGCATAAAGTAAACTTCTTAAAACTGATAAAGATATGCCTGATTTTGATTTTGGTTTTGGAGGTGAGACAAGTACAGATGTTACTCCTCCTACTGATGGTGGAAAAGGAAATGAACCTATTCCTCCAACGGACGAAAAAACTAATATTTCTACTGGTAAAGTAGAAACTTCTAATGGTGCTACTGATTTAGGAAATGATGCTAATAATGGAGAAAAAGAAGACTCTAAAGAAGATAAAAAAGATAAGGGTTCTGAAGAAAATAAATCTGAATATTCTCCTGGTACTAAATTTGAACTTGATGATAAAACTTATACAGTTGATGAAAACGGAAATGTCATTGATGATAAAGGTGCTATTTTTAAGGAAGCTAAAGATGTTGCTGATTGGATTAAAAGTTTCAATGTAGATGATACAAATGAAAATGATATTACTATTGACAACATTATAAAAGCTGTTGGCACTGAAATTGTTGATGATGACGAAAAACCTATACAATTTGAAAATACCGCTAATGGTATAAAAAGTTACATTGATGCCGTTGTTGAAGTATCAAAAAATGATGTAGCTGAAGCTGCTCTTAATACTTTGTTTACTCAATATCCTTTTATTAAAGATGCCATTAACTATTATAAAGCTAATGGAAATAGTCTTGAAGGATTTAATGAAGTTGTTGATAGAAGTGATATCACTTTAGACAAAGATAATGAGGAACAGCAAAAAGAAATTATTCGTACTGCTTGGAAAGAAAGAGGTGCTAAAGGCGATGTTGAAGGTTATATAGATTATCTTAAATCTAGTGGTAGTCTTGCTACTATTGCAGAAGATGAACTTAATAATCTTAAACAATACGATGCTGACCGAAAAGCTAAACTTGCAGAAGAAGCAAAGAAAGCACAAGATGAAGAAATACGTTATTACCAAGATTATTGGAATGGTGTTAAAGAAGTTATAGATAGTAGAAAAATTGCTAATTATCAAATTCCTGAATCTATTATTATTAATAGAAATGGACAAAAACTTACTGTTACGCCTAATGATTTCTTCAATTATCTTTATAGAGTTGATAAAGAAGGTTTTTCTCAATATCAGAGAGATTTAGCAGCCCAAGACCAAAATGCTCGTAGAGATGATGAAATTCTTCGTGCTTATCTAACATTTGTTGGTGGTAATTATTCTAATCTTGTAGATATGGCTATTAATGAAAAAGAAGTTAAATCTATTAGACTTAAAGCCAAACAAAATAATAAATCTACTTTAAAGATTACTAAACCTGCTACTAACGATGCAAAGAATGGAAAAGATATTGACCTTGGTTATTAATCTTTTCTTGTTGTTTATGTTTAATTTAAAAGTTTAAGTCGTATGTATAAAATGCGTAAAATTTCTTCTGGTCGTTATGAAGACAGAGGATATTCTAATGAAGAAAGCATTGCATATCTTCAACTTCAAAAGCCAGTAGAAATTAATTCGTTCCTTACTTATAATTATGGTATGGACGATGATAGATTCCCTCTTACATTTATGACTGAGGGTCAAGGTAAAGCAGGAGTTGTTGATATTGATACTGTTCAGTGGACTTGGCCTGTTATGGGTAGAATGAAGTTTACTGATATGGTTACTTATTTTAATCCTGCTAATACTACTCCTGGTAAAGGTGGTGTTGAATTTGAGGTTCATTTTGCTACTCATTGGTTTATTGAGCAATATGGTCTTATTGCTCCTGATGGAATGACCCAAGTTCGTATTCAAAAAGATTTAGGTGAAAGTCCTTATGGATACGCCTATATTCTTAAACTTACAACTCCTAATCCAGAAGCTTATGTAAATCCAGATTTCCTTAAACAAGGAATGTATTGGTCTATGAGTGCTCCTACTATTAGTGAATCTTACTCTAAAGGTAATAGAAGCAATTCTATGTCTTATGGTAAGATGACTTCTCAATTGGAGTTCCATAGATATTCTAAAGAAATTGCAGGTAATCTTGCTAACGTAGTTACTCAATATGAGTTTAAGAATGCTCAAGGCGGTTCTTCTAAACTTTGGATTAACGAGGAAATGCGTCAATTTAACCTTACAATGCGTGTTATGAATGAGGAAAGACTTTGGCTTGCCGAATATAACCGTAATGTAAATGGTGAAATTGGTCTTAAGGATAGAGATAACGGTAAGCCAATTCCTCATACTGCTGGTATGCTTGAAATTTGCCGTGAATCTAATTATGATACCTATGGAGAGTATCTTACTCTTTCTAAGATTAAGAGAACTGTTGGTGATGTTCTTGAAAGAGATACTGATACTGGTACAATGGATATTGTACTTATGGGCGGTAAAGGTTTCCTTGAGGACTTTGATGAGGCTATGAAGCTTGATGCTAAAGAGAATGGTTTCCTTACTCCTCTTGGTGAAAAAGAAATTCAAGGTTCTAGCGACGGTCTTGAATATGGTGCTTATTTCCGTAAGTATAAGACTGTAGAAGGTCATACAATTACAGCTAAGCATTGCTCTTTCTTCGATAAAGGAACTATTGCTGAAGCTGCAAAACAAAATGGTATGATTCATCCTCGTACAGGTTATCCTCTTACTTCTCATCAAGCTGCATTTATTGATTTTTCTACTTATGAGGGACAACGTAATGTTCGTCTTGTTCGTCAGAAAGGTCAGATTTATAAAGCTAAGGTTATTGAGGGTATGACTGATATTCCAGCTTGCTGGGGTCTGCCTAATACTAATCATGCAGCTACTGAAGTTGATATGGCTCGTTATGAGGTTAAATCTTCTATTGGACTTCAGGTGAACAACTCTACAAAGATGTTCTTGCTGAAGTGTTCGCTCTAATAAATAAAAATATAAACAACTAAGTTATGGCTAATTCTGGTACAATTAAATTCGCAATGGGTGCTGTTCCCAATGATAGTAATGAACAGAAAGTTCCTACTGAAGCTCTTCAACCTGGTGCAGGAGAAGTTAAAGTAGATTTAGGTGTTCAACGTGAAGAAAATGAATCTCTTGATAGAGAATATTTTGACAGAAGAAGTGTTAGTATTTCTCTTGTAAAAAATTATTCACTTTATCGTAAAGCTAATGATAAAATTATTGGCAAACGTAGTGATTATATTGGAAGTTCAATTTCTTCTTCTCGTACTCTTTCTGCTAATAAAGCTGAGGTTGAAACTTATTTTCCTAATATTATAGGTTTAGCTCCTAATAATGAAAATTTTATTACAAGAGTAAAACAATATCTTAATAACTTCCAAGTTAAAGTTGATGAGATTGGAAAGACTCTTAATATTAGTTTTCATTATTATAAAAAGAGAGACTTTTTTGCCATTAAAGAGCAAGAAAATAAGATTAATGAGGAATATGATGCTTTTCCACGTCAAGACCTCAATAAACTTAAAGAAGCTCTTAAAAACAAAATTGTCAAACTTAATGCTCTTGAAAGCACTAAATATCAATATGGGTATCCTGATAATGTAGAAGAGTATCTTATTTATAGACATTGCTTGCTTTATAACGATGTTGCGAAAGATATTGCTTTTATTAATTCAGACCCTAATGTTCGATTTTATTTTAAAGATGACCAAAAAGAAGCCGAAAAACTGGCTAAGTTTAGGACAGAAGTTAATAGAGCTAAGTCTAATTATCTTAACTGTGTTCAAGATAAAGAACTTTTCGATGCTGTTTATATTCAGTATTGTAATTTCTATGGTCTGCCTATTATTTCTTCTTTGGCTGAATCTACTATTGTAAAAGAAAACAATCTTGATAAATTTAGTGCTACTGAGCCTGTTAAGTTTAATAAGATTTGTGGCGATAAAGATATTAGACTTGTTGCTACAATTGAAAAACTTATTTCTCGTGGAGAACTTACAAGACTTCCTAATAATCAAAATATAGTTCTTCCTAGTGGAGAATTTATTGGAAGTAATATTAAGGAGGCTGTAATTTGGTTTAAGAACCCAGATAATGCTTCAGTAGTTTCTGCTTTAAGCAATAAACTTAAAAACTATTAATATGACGATACAAGAGATGCACGTATTGTTTAGGACTTTAGGTCAAGCGATGGGTTTGCAATTAGTCAGAGCTATTCTTCCTGAGTCTATTGATACTTATCTTAATGATGCTATTGTTGATACTGTTCGTAAAATTGTTTTGAGTAATAGCACAATGCAATTTCAAGATAAAGTTACGATTCAGAATGATACGATTAGTCCAATAAATGCTATAAGAACTTTATATAAAAGAAATGAAATTAATTTGTCATTTGAAGATAAACTTCCTATTCATCTTCGTATAGCAAATTTGACAAATGTAATGTATTTCTGTTCCTTTGCACTTTCTTATGGTGATGGACGATATATTAAGTGTAGATTTGTTGAACCAGATAAAGTTGAAGATACTAATGCTGATTATTGCAATCGTGCATCTGTTGCTTATCCGATTGTTACAATGTTTGATGATAACGGAATGACTATTGAGATACAAAATGGAACAACAGATAAACTTCCACAAGTTCTCTTAATTAGATACATAGAAAATCCTGCTATTGTCCATTTAGATGATAATGAAAATTTATGTGTCGATTGTAATCTTCCTGATTATCTTCATCATGAAATAGTTGAAACTGCTGTTCAAAAGTATTTTTCTTCTGTTGGTTCTACTTCTCAAAGTATACAAAGTTAACAAATAAATAATAGAATATGAGACAATTTATTCTTGGTGCAAATGCTGCTTATCCTACAAAAACAGTTGATGCTGCTATTGCTGCTGATGCTGGTAAAGTAGGATTTGCGTATCTCGATGCTAATGGTAAGACTGCTTTTACTGCTACTGGCAATGAGATTAACAAGAAAGGAGTTCTTGTTCTTCTTCGTCAAGGTGCTGCAGGAAATGTTGTTCTTCCTATTTATAAGCATCATTTCTCTTATGTAAAAGGTGTTTATCAAGCTGCCATAAAGCCTGTTTACACTGTAACTCTTCCAGAAGATATTATTCCTAATCAGGATTACACTATTATTCTTGTTAAGAAAGGTGTTAAATTTAATGAAAGGAATAAATGGTCTGCCACTGTTCATTCTAAATCTTCTGATACTAAAGATACTATTGGAGCCGCTCTCCTTAAGTATTTTAAAGATAATGTAATCGGAACAGATGTTACTGTTGCTTATGCTGAAGGAGTTCTTACTTTTACAGCTAACACAAAAGATTGTGATTTTACAGTAGTTCCTGCTGATTATCTTATTGATGCAGCTGTTGCAAATACAACTGCTTTCAAAAAGGCTTATGGGGATGCTGATTATGTAACCGACCTTGCTAATAAAGCTGCCGCAGATGCTGGATTTGAGTATACATTTATGGACGATGTTCATTATATGTATCCTAATTATCCTCTTGACCCACTTGCTCAGCCTAAAGCTACTGATGTTGGTTATACAATCTTTACTCTCAAATTTAGCGAACCTCGTGAAGTAAAAACTGTTGATGATGTTGTTAATCAAATTATTCAGGTTGCTTTTCCGACTGGTTCTGCTTCTATTGAAACGTTCGAGACTGTTTGTAAAGCTCTCGTTGACTAACAATACGGATTAAGTAAAGGACTGATACTGTCAAAAATAGTTATACTATTAATGGCATTATCAGTCTTTTTTGTTGTTATATGGAATGGCTTTTTAAAGGTTTTGAATATGGTTGGCTTCCAACTTTAGTTATATTTAGTTATTTAGTTATTACTAAAATTCTCGATAATAAAAAAGAACGAGAATCAAACAGAAAGACAATAAAAGTTAATGCTGAACTTCTTGATGCGGCCAATAAACTTAATTCTTTTTTAACTTATATTACTAAAGGCATTATAGAAAAAGAAGATGACCGTTGCGTTTCATCTATTAGAACTGCCTTTAAAGGAATGGCATATGCAATAGTTAAATTTAGTACTTTTACTATTATATCAAATAATGTTAATCGCAATAGAAGTAATATAGTTGATAATATAAAGCATACTGTTTATGGAGAATTTGCTTCTCTTTATAATGAATTAATACTTTATTCAAATAATAACAAACATGTTGTTGATTATATTAATTCTGATTGGAAAAATAATATAATTGAAGATATTACTAATATTATATTTGATGAATCTGCTACTAAAGAACAAAGAATATATAATATACATAATAAAATAACAATTCGTACTACTGATTTTATTAATGAAGTTACTAGTAAATATTTTAAAGATGAAAAATAATGTTAAATCGCTTCTTATTGATAATTACGCTGATAGAGTAATTAATGGTAATATTATTTCTGGAAAAAAACAAGAAAAAGGTTTTATAGATTCCGATTGTGACTATATTGATGCTATGCTTAGTAACATCGCTTTACAGGCAGTTGAAAATTATAGTATTTTTAATAAGTCGCGTCGTGTTAATCTTGGACATCTAATCAATGTATTAAGTTATGCCTGAAGTTAAAGATACCAATCAAGAAGAGATACAATTTGAAGAAGTACAATATTTGTATCTTACAATACCTTCTGAATATGTTTGTATTTATCATAAGCTTCTTACACAGTTAGCTGATTTTGGTCTTGATGCTTTACGAGATTGTAATTCTACTTGTAAAGGAACTAATAAAACTATTATTCAATGTTGGAATATGTTCCAAGCAGCTATTGCGGCTAAAGAGCTTGGTAAAAATAAAGAAGCTGAAACTTTAATAAAATATATTGAAGCTCAACTTGAAATTATTTATTCCGGTACTGAAAATAATATTTATTTAGGTGGAAGACTTTATCATATTGATGAAAACGGACATGTTTATGGAGATGTTAGTTGTACTACTAATACTCGATTTAGAGTTACTGAGAGTGGTAAACTTTATCAATATTTTTTAGATGAAAATTCTAAAAAAAGTAAATGTGAAATAGATAAAGCTCATTTAATTACTCAAAATAATAATAATTAATATGGAACTTGATAAACAAGATTTAGGTAAAGTTTGTCTAACTATGAATGGGGAATTTAATCCTACAATTAGTTATGAGGAACTTTGTTGCGTTTATGTAGAAGATGATTCTGCTTTACGCTCTTTTATTTCAAGAAAACCAGTTCCTGCAGGAACTGATATTTATAATAGAGAATATTGGCAGCCGGTTTGTTATGGTGGAGGTAGTCCTACACCAAGTCAATATTATACTCTTAAAATAATTACAATTCCTAGTGATGCAACTGTTTTAATTAATGGAGTTGCTCAAAAAGAAATAACTGCTAAAGCTGGTACAGTTGTTAGTGTTGAAGTTTCAAGAGCAGGATATAAAACTTATACTGCTTATAAAACTTTAACTTATAATGAAACTTTAAGAGTTACTCTTGAAAAAGAAGCTGTTGAAACATTTACTTTATATGTTGATACAGTTACTCCTTCTAATGCAGTTGTTAAACTTAATGGAAGTATAAAAAAGCAAATTACAGTTACTAGAGGAACTGTCGTTAAAGTTGAAGCTAATGCTTCTGGATATAAACCTTATACAAATAATATTACTGTAACTTCCGATAGACATATTGATATTGTTCTTGAAGAAATTGTAGTTGTTTATAATACACTTACAATTAATCCTACTCCATCAGATTCTACTGTTATTATCAATAATGTTTCTTCTGTTGGTTCTGTAAGTAAAAATTATCCTAAAGGAACAACTATTAATTGGAGTGTTCTTAAAGATGGATATATAACAAAATCAGACAATCTTGTTCTTAATGAAGATAAAACAATTAATGTAGTTCTTGAAGAAATTGTTCCTAATAAATTTACTTATAAAGTTAATCCTACACCTAGTGATGCAACAGTTGAAATAAATGGAATTAAGCAAAAACAAATAACTGTTGCTGCTGGAACTTCTATTAACGTTAAAGTTTCCAAAAGAGGATATGTTACTCAAACTTTTGTTAGAACTATAACAAAAGAAACAATTGAAAATATTCAGCTTCTTGTAGATACTTATACACTTATAGTCAGAGCAAATCCTTCAGATGCCATTATTAAAATTGATGGAGTTGTTCAATCAAGTAAATCTTTTGATTTCTTAAATACTTCCGATAATACTATAAAAGGAACTATTGAAGTAAGTAAAGATGGATATGACACAGTAAGCCAAGAATATACAATTACTTATGGAGGAGTTAAGGAAATTACTGTTGAAATATCTCTTGGAAGTAATTATATTAATATAACTCCAACTATTCTTATTTTTGATTCAGCATCTATTACTCCTC
>OGDF01000252.1_pt1 | contig 86344 bp, 99 predicted proteins | sample 1570141 | NCBI WGS metagenome assembly OGDF01 (sample SAMEA4370581, study PRJEB24528) | human gut metagenome
GCTCTTCTCCTCCTTCGGGTATTGACATCACATCCTCTTCAGGCTCTTCTCCTCCTTCGGGTATTGACATCACATCCTCTTCAGGCTCTTCTCCTCCTTCGGGTATTGACATCACATCCTCTTCAGGCTCTTCTCCTCCTTCGGGTATTGACATCACATCCTCTTCAGGCTCTTCTCCTCCTTCGGGTATTGACATCACATCCTCTTCAGGCTCTTCTCCTCCTTCGGGTATTGACATCACATCCTCTTCAGGCTCTTCTCCTCCCTCGGGTATTGACATTATATTCTCTCCAGATTCTTTCTCTCCCTCAGATATTTCATCACTTTCATGCAATGACATTGCATCTTCCTCAGATATAGCAGTTTCATTGGATGTATCTTCTTCCGGCTCTAACTGTGGGAATGTAGTTTGTATATCTTTTCCATCTGAAAGTTCCGATGCAACACCGTCTTCCTCTGTTATTCCAACATCTGGAAGAGGTATATCTATTGTCATATCAACATTATCATTATTTCCAGCTTCGTTAAGTTCAGAATCATCCATCTTTATAGATGCAGCAACTTCCGGAAGTGCAGACAAATCATCCATACCATCAAGTTCATCTAACTGTGGCAATCCCTCAAGGCTTGCAAGATCATCATACTCTACAAAATCATCAAGTCCATCATAAACGTCATTGTCTGAATTTTCCTCTTGTAAACCATCCTTTTCAATATTGTCTTCTTCTCTCAATCCACTTTTCTCCTTGTCCACATTAAACTATTCAGCCTGCACATTTCCAACAAGCTTATCAATTTCAGAAACCAACTGACCGATTTCCGGCTTTGAAAGCTGTGCATCTGCTCCGAGCTGTTTTCCCTTAATCTTCATTTCCTCATTTACAAGAGATGAGAATATAATTACCGGTAAATGATTCATATCAGGATCATCTTTGACAAGTTTTGTGAGATGGTGTCCATCCATCTGAGGCATCTCAATATCGGTTATAATACATGCAACTTTTGAATCTAAATCTCCGCTTGCATTATACTCCTGAAGTTTTTCCCAACATTCCTGTCCATTTGCAGTTGTTGTAATGTTCGTATATCCTGCCTGCTCAAGACAATTTACAATCATCTTACTGAGCAATGCTGAATCTTCCGCTATCAAAATCGGAGTTTCATTTCTTGTTCTGTGAGTCATTCGCTCAACATCAGATATTTTAAGTCCTGTCTCAGGATTGATGTCTGAAACAATCTTTTCAAAATCAAGTATAATTATGAGTTTCCCATCAATCCTTACAATTCCTGTCGCCATCCCCTCTCCGGCTGTGTTTATTGTAGAATCAGGTTTTACAATATCTGACCATGACACTCTATGTATGCCCAATACCCCATTTACATGAAATGCAGTATTTAATTTATTGAAATTTGTCACTATGTACATATCACCAGCTGGTGTCTCCGGTTTAGGAAGATGTAAGCATTCTGCCAAATCTATAATAGAAATAATTTCATCTCTAGGCATAAATATCCCCTCTATACGCGAATCTGCATTCGGTATGGGAGTAGGTTTCTGAAATGAAATAATTTCTCTTATTTTCGCTACATTTATTCCATAATAATTGTCTGCAACACGAAATTCCAATATTTCCAATTCATTTGTTCCACTCTCTAATAAGATTCCTGTTTCCATATCCGTACCTCCACTGTATGTCTGGTCATTCCAAACTTTGTATATGATTATTTTATTTGAAGCTGAGCCACCATATCTTTATTTGTGACTTCAAGCACCACATTGTTCAACTTGATCTTTGCCGGGATTTCAAATACCACAATTGCATTCAGGCTTTTTTTAGCCGATATTTTCTTCTTGATAAAATGTATGTCCTCATCCGCGATAGTCAGAAGCGGTGAATCCATCTGTTTTCCATCTACAGATAACACATACTTGCTGTGATTCTTGGTCATATCAAGTTTCCTGGCTGAGCTTGTATTATTCTTAAATTTCAGCTTTGCGACAAAAAGTTTTTTACCCGCTTTAGAAGAAATATTTGAATCTTTCGTACTTATATTTGAATTAAATTTGTACCCGTCAAACTTAACCTTAAATCCCGGCACCTGTAACACATCACTCATCGAAACATATGTCTGCTTTGGCTCTTCTATTGTCTGTGCTGCATCAGATGGTGTTTTACTATTCTGAATTTCAGCCGGCGTAACTGATACCTTTGGTGTTGGTGCCACTGTCGGCTGTACACTCGGCTGTGGTGTTGCAGTCTCAGTTTCACTGTTTAATTTTATCGAATTTGAATAGCTTTTGTCATGCATAAGCAGATTGTCCGCAATATATTCTGCCATAGCATTATTTTGGTCTTCGGATAATGTCGGTACACTCGCACATCCTGTCAAACCAATAACTGTGACCGCTGCCACAATGAAAATCCTTTTTCTCATACTAACCCTCCGTGCTTTACTACACTTTTAATACAGGTATATATTTGCTGATTTAACCCATTTTTCGTCTTTTTATATAATATCACATATATTGCAATATCGTCAATGAATAAAGTAACCGCAATATTTAATTTATCTAATTTTCGGTATCAAGTTCAAACCAAAATTCAACACCGTCATCATGATTTATAACGCCGAATTTCTGATTCATTGAGTCCATTATAGCCTTAACTATTGATAATCCTATTCCGCTGCCGCCATACTCTCTTGTTCTTGCTTTATCAACTTTATAGAATTTTATCCATATCTTATCGAGTTCATCCTCAGGTATACACTTTCCTGTGTTAAATACGCTGACTCTCACAACATCGTCATGTTTTACCATACTCACGTTTATTTTTTTCTCTCCGTCAACATGATTTATTGCGTTGCTTATATAGTTTGTTACAACTTCCTCAATCATGTATTCGTCAGCCCAGACATACAAAGGCTCATAATCTTCCATCGTTATCACAGCCTCTTTTTGCCCGGCTAATAACAGTGCTGAATTTATAACTGATTTCAAAACCTGAACAATATCAAAATGTTCAAAAGAAACCTGATTATTTCCAAATTCAATCTGATTCAGAGTAAGCAGTTTCTTTACCATCTTATTCATTTTGTTTGCTTCGTCTATTATTACCTCACAGTAAAATTCCCTGCTCTCGACATCATCATTAATATTATCCTGCAACCCCTCAGCATATCCCTGTATGAGTGCAATAGGCGTTTTTAGTTCATGTGACACATTCGAGAGAAACTCTTTTCTCATCTCATCTATCTGAATTTTATTCTCGATATCCTTTTTTAACTCATTATTTGCGGCTTTCAGTTCTGATATTTTTTCTTCCAGATTTTCTGACAATGTATTTATACTACTTCCCAATGCGCCAATCTCATCATCACTCTTTACCGGATAACGCACCTCAAAATCAAAATCTGCCATTTTCTGAGCAATTCCCGTAAGCTGTCTTATCGGTTTTGTGAAATTGTTTCCTATGAATACCATTATCACAACACCAAACACGATTACTCCGATACCGACATAGAGCAAAAATGAATTGAAAATACCTATATTTTCCGTCATGCTTTGATAATTCGTGCTCACATAAATAAACGCACCTGAATCAAGTTTTCCGAACAATTCAATATAATATGAACCTATTCTCTCATCCAAAACCTTATAAACACTATAATTATCCGTAAGCATCATAAGGTGACGTTTTTTATCTTTGACCGCAAAACTTTGTGTATCTTCTATTCCTATGACATAATCTTTAGTCTTGTCAATCACATCTTCTTTCTGAAATTGTGTTATTACATTTTCGCTCGGATAATCATATTGATAATACACTTTTCCAAAAAAATTATTCAATCTAAAAACATACACATTTGATGTATTATTTTCGGATAATATTTCGAGATCCAATGTAGAATCATCAGACAATGTCGCACTCTCACCTGATTTATAATCACTGTCACTGTTTATGATAGAGTTTGCATTATCATAGCATCCCTCCAGCATCGACACTTTGCTGTGCTGATAATATGCAGGCAAAAATATCCTGTTCATAAACCAGATTGCCGCAAGCGTAAATCCAAGCATTCCTATCATTATTAATATAAGTTTGGTACGAATCGACTTTATCCCGAACATTTTTTCGTTATTTTTCATATTATCAAACCTCAAATTTGTATCCCATTCCCCATATTGTCTTTATATATTCACCTTTTTTCCCCAGTTTGCTGCGAAGTTTCTTTACATGGGTATCGATGGTTCTTGCATCACCAAAGTAATCATAATTCCATACATTATTTAAAATTCTCTCTCTCGACAACGCAACGCCCTGATTTGTGACAAAATATGTAAGAAGCTCAAACTCCTTAAAACTAAGCTCAATAGGCTCTCCATCAATCTTAACCTCATGTGCCGACTGATTTATATATATTCCACCGACTTCAATATCTCCGTCGTCAAGCTGATTTGTACGCCTTAGTATCGCTTCTACTCTGGCCACCAGTATCTTTGGACTAAATGGCTTTGAAATGTATTCATCCACGCCGAGTTCAAATCCAAGCAGCTCGTCTTTTTCATCACTCTTTGCAGTCAACATAATAATAGGAACCTGAGAGTATTTTCTTATCTCTCTTACTACCTCCCAGCCATCCATTTTAGGCATCATGACATCAAGTATAATCAAAGCGACATCTTTATTTTCATAAAATTGGTCAACTGCTTCCTCACCGTCTCCGGCCTCCAGCACATCAAACTTGCTCTTAATCAAAAAATCCTTTACAAGTTTTCGCATTCTCGCTTCATCATCAACCACCAAGATTTTTAATTTTTCCATAATCGACCCCCACTTTTATTATCATTTATTGTTTTCAGCATCTTTTTGTTTGTCCTTTAGTTCTTTCTCTTCCTTTTCAAGAGCCTTCTGCCTGTCATCAAGCGTCTGTTCCCATTTTTCATACTTGTCTATCAATTCATTTTCCATATTAGATTTGTAATCCGTAAAATATGTAAATACCGAATACTTTGATTTTACTGTTATTATGACAAGTGCAGCTAACAATACAATTAAAAATGCAATAGCCATATTTTTTATTTTTTTCCCGGTTATGGCCTCTTCATATGCTTTCTTATACCTCTCCGCATTTCGTGCTGCCTCATCCTTACTCATTGCAGGTACTTTCTGTACCACGGCGTTTTTTGATGTCACCGGTACATACGCAAGATTTTTTTCCATAACGGTTCCTGACGAAATAAGTTTCTTTCTCATATTATTGACAAATTCAAGACCTACGACTGTCTGAAAGGACTTCTTATCTATGGCCTTATTATAAACTTTCAAAACCGCTTTCATATCAGACATATTTGTATTAGCTACAATATATCCTATAGTTTCCTTTTCCTTCATTGCACGCTCAAATTCTTTTTTTGATGAAAATTTAAATCCATCCAAAACCATTTCTTTTTCGTTTACCATATTTTACCCCGACTTAAATATCATTTGAAATAATTTGAAACTTTTTACCATGTATAACGATTTCTTATATAATCGTTATACATGCTGTCTTTATTTACTTTTATCTTTTAGTTCTATACTTTTGAATAATCATACTTTAAATTATCCGCGAGCCATTTTTTTACTACATTTAAAGTAGTTTCGTTTATAATTGCCTCTTTGTTTTCCTTCTCATAATCGCTTTTAGTCGCATATTTTTCAGAATTATACTCGTATTCCTCATCAAGTACGCTCTTATAATCCTCATCGCTGTACTTAATATTTTCAAGCTTTGCGATTGCCATTGCCGCAAGGTTTTCTTTTACGGTATCCTTTGCAAGCTCCTTTAAATCGTATTTCTTAAAATCTTCAAGATTATTATATCCATACTGTTTCAAAACTTCATCAATACTGTAACCGTAAATTTCAGCCATATCATAATATCCCTGAAGATTTTCTTTTTCCGCAAGTGCCATCATATCCGAAGGGTATTTGATTACATTACATATCTCCATAACATCAGACCATGCATAATCTCCCCTGTCATTTTTATTTTCTTTTAACAGTTTTTCTTTGATATATTTTTTATATTCACTGACTGTTTTATATTTTCCGGAGGATATCTGATTTACAAATTTGTTGTTAAACTTTGGCACAATTTTCTTTCCACATATATAATCAACCGTAATCTCAAAATCAACATTATGCCCGTCCACTCTCTCATCATCATAAGTTCCTTTTGGCACTTTACAGGTAAATTTCACTTTTTTGCCTGTCTTTGCGCCCAACAATGCTTTCTCAAAGTCCTCAAGCCAGTCACCTGAACCTACATCTATATAGTCTTCGCCACATGTGACATCTATTTTCTTTCCTTTAATGGAGCCTGCATATTTTGCATAAACTTTGTCACCATCTTTGACTTTTCCCTGCTTCTTCTCATACTTTGTATTGTCCTCAAGCATTGAATCTATCTCTGATTTTATATCATCCTCTGACACACCTACATTTACGGTAATATTTTTATAATCGCCAATTTCTATATACTTTAAGGCATCAAAATCTTTGCTGTATGAACTTACCTGCTCAGACGATTTTTCTTCTTTCTTATTCTGATTAAGAAAATATCCGGCAGCAATTCCCGATACCAGTCCTACTATAAGAACACAAATAATTGCTGTTACAAACACAGTTTTACTCATGCCCTTGCTGTTATTTTTGTTTTTCATGCTAATCTCCAATTTCTGCATTGCTTTTTATTCTTCTCACAGCTTTACACTGTTTGAACAAATTATATCACAACTGCTTCTGTTTATTAAGTAATAATTTTAATTCTTCCAAATCTAATATACCTTTAACTTCATTTACAATATATTCGGCACCGGCCTCTTCTAGCTCGCCCTCTTTTGCAAAGCCATAATATACTCCAAGAGCCTTAATACCGCAGGCGTGCGCTCCTATTACATCGTGTCTTCTGTCCCCTGTCATAAGTACACTCTGCTTTTCTTCCCCGATTATATTTAATCTTTTCAAAACCTCTTCTATAACCGCCTGCTTCGTATTTCTGTTTTCTTCAACGCTGCTGCCGACAATTTCATCAAAATATTTTGCGAGTTCAAAATGTTCTAAAATTCTTTTTGCCGTTTCCTCCGGTTTGGAAGTTGCAACCGCCAAAACAAAACCTCTCTCTGATAATGTTTCAAGTACCTCTTTTATTCCCTCATATGGCTCATTTTCAAAAAGTCCTGTCACATTATATCTCTCCCTGAATTTTGTCGTCGCCCTTTCAGCCTCTTCTCTGTTCATTCCTAAAATTGTCATAAAACCGTCAGTAAGAGGCGGACCTATAAATTCAAACAAGTCGTCATCATTCTCAATAGTAACTCCAGCTGCATCCATTGCATACTTCACACAATTTATAATTCCCTTACTGGAATCTGTCAATGTTCCATCAAGGTCAAATAATATATATTTAAACATAATAATCCTCCTGCTGATTTTTTAACAGTGCAAAAGCCACACTTTGCCCTTTTTTTACTATGTTACAAGCATTTTCCTATATCATAGCATTCCTAATACCTAATATCGTAAAAAATAAAAAGAGCCCGGGAAGGCTCTTTTTATCGGATAACATACGTTATCCAGCGTATAATAGGGTGGGAGTAGAAAGTTTTCACTTTCTGAGATAAAAGTATAATGATAATATATGTCTAAAATATGTCAATTTTGTTAACATGTCGTTCATATTTTATTTTTTCTTAAATTATTTTTATATTTGATTAAAAATTGTCTATAAAAATGATTATTTATTTCTACACTTTTTCTACATTTTAATTTTATAGGTATTTTTCTACATTTTATAGGTAGAAAAAAAATTTATCTACAACTGATTTTAAAAATATTTTCATATATTATCACATATCTGATAATTTTTATATGATATATGACAATTTTTAATTGATTTTTGTAAAAAATTGTGCAATACTGTTTTAGGAATGTTTTACAATTTTTGTGTATATTAAACATATATATTTGGGATATATTTATATGAAAGATATACATATTGAATTGATTTTAAAAATGGGCATTTCAACAATAAAACATATTATTCAGGAGGTTTTTTAAAATGGCGTTAAAAAATCAATATCTTATTGACTTACTTGAAACAGTTAAAAAAAGAAATGCAGGGGAACCTGAATTTATTCAGGCAGTTATGGAAGTATTTACTTCTCTTGAGCCTGTTGTTGAAAAAAGACCTGACTTAGTAGAAGCAGGTGTATTTGAAAGAATCGTTGAGCCTGAAAGACAGATTATCTTCCGTGTACCTTGGGTAGATGATAACGGTAAAGTACAGGTAAACAGAGGTTTCCGTATCCAGTTTAACTCTGCTATCGGACCTTACAAGGGAGGTCTTAGACTTCACCCATCTGTATACAGCGGTATCATCAAATTCTTAGGTTTTGAGCAGATTTTCAAAAACTCACTTACTACACTTCCTATGGGCGGCGGTAAAGGTGGTTCTGATTTCGACCCTAAGGGTAAGAGCGACGGAGAAGTTATGCGTTTCTGCCAGAGCTTCATGACAGAACTTTGCAAACATATCGGACCTGACTGTGACGTTCCTGCAGGTGATATAGGAACAGGTGCAAGAGAAATCGGATATATGTTCGGACAGTATAAGAGAATCCGCAATGAATGGTCTGGTGTTCTTACAGGAAAAGGACTTACATATGGTGGTTCATTAGCACGTACAGAAGCTACAGGATTTGGTCTCTGCTACTTTACAGACGAAATGCTTAAAGCTAACGGAAAGAGCTTCAAAGACCAGACAGTTGTTATTTCAGGTTCAGGTAATGTTGCTATTTATGCTACAAAGAAAGCTACTGAGCTTGGTGCTAAGGTTGTTGCTTTATCTGATTCAAACGGATATATCTATGATCCTGACGGAATTGACCTTGATGTTGTTAAGCAGATTAAGGAAGTTGAAAGAGGACGTATCAAAGAATATGTTGACAGAACTTCTCATTCAAATGCTACATACACAGAGGGATGCAAGGGAATTTGGAGCATCAAGTGTGATATCGCTCTTCCATGTGCAACTCAGAACGAAATCGATGGTGAAAGTGCTGCACTCTTAGCTAAAAACGGATGCTACGCTGTATCTGAGGGAGCTAACATGCCTTCTACACCGGAAGCTATTGATGTTTACTTCGCAAACAACATGCTTTATGGTCCAGCTAAGGCTGCAAATGCCGGTGGTGTTGCAACATCAGGTCTTGAGATGAGCCAGAACTCTGAAAGACTTTCATGGACATTTGAAGAGGTTGACGGAAAACTTCACAACATCATGAAAGAAATCTTCAAGTCATGTGACGAAGCTTCTAAAGAATTTGGTATGCCTGGAAACTACATGGCAGGTGCTAATATCGCCGGATTCCTTAAAGTTGCTGAAGCAATGAAGGCTCAGGGATGCTGCTAATTTTTAGCTGATTTCTTATAATAAATTATATGAATTTAAAAGTAGTTTTAAACTATAAAAATTTATATAAAAAGGATGTCATATTTTGTATGGCATCCTTTTTTATATTCTATCTTTAATTACAATATTCCTTTCAATAGCTATAGAGTTTTTTATTTTAACTATTATTCTATTTCCTGTCCTCTCTTATATGATTTAAATAGTGCATCTTGTCTTTCTCATACTGTCTTTTAGTTTCATTGTCTCTGGTAAGTCTCGATTTTGCAAATTTTCTCCGCTGTGCCTCTTCATCTTTAAATATGTTCATAATTCCATTGCTGGTATTCTCAATACACTTTTGACAATACCTACCCACCGGAAAAAGTGCACCACATCTTTCACATCTTTTTACATCTTTAAATTCTTTAGGCATTTCAAGTCTTCCATCTTCTAATAACGCATCTATAATTTCCAAACTAATGCCTGTATTATTTGCTATTTCTACCGCCGGTGCCGGTCCATTTTCTTCAAGATATTTCTTTATAAGACCGAAATAATCGTAATATATTTTATGACATCTGGGACATGTATATTTTCCTGCTCCTTTAAAATATAATCTTTCAAAACAATCCGGGCACTCAGTTGGTATATTTTTCTCTATCTGTTCTAATATATTCTGTCTGTCAAACCCCATATCTCTTATCCTCCATTCCCCTGCTTCTCTATTCTTGATTTATTTATAAGGAATTTTTCATCAAGCAGTCTCTTTTTTATATATTCGACAGTATCATCAATAAATTTTATTATGCTCTTATAATCTAAAAATCTGCTTTCTTCAATCACATGTTCTTTCTCAAAGAAATGATTTAATATCCACATACGGCTTTTATCAAGGTCTATGCTGGTTATCATATCTTTTATATAATATCCGCTTGTCTCTTCCAATATATCCTTTGCCTCCAAAAGTTCAGGCATTTCTCTTACAAGTTTAAAATCAACCAAATCCGTATCCCTGTTAAAATAAACAAAAGTCTCTCTGTCATGGTCAGTCAGACCTATAACAGATATATTCTCAAAATATTTTGGTCGTTCATACAAAACAAACCGTTTGTCTGTCATCATATGAGTTATATATCCAAGATAAAGTCCTCTCACATACTTTTCATCTTCTAAATGTTTCTCCCAAAATTCTTTGAGCCTTTCTTCAAATATTTCAATAGTTCCATCTTTTCCAAAGTCACCATCAGGTATTCCATCCCTGAAATGTGTATGCAGTTTCATACTTCTTTCATAATTTTTATGGTTCATTATCCCATCAGGACAAATATTACCAACAACAAACATTTTTCTATTTAAATCCGTACCCTCTTCCTCTTCAATTGATGTTTTTATCAAATATCCATTCTTTTCAATAAAATCTGCCAGCCGTACAGCTATAACAAGGTGTATCATTGTCCCTGCCATTTTTCCCCTCTTTTCTTTTTTTATTCTCTCCTTATCCATTATCTTCATTAAAAAATTAATATAATGAAATTTCAAACTATCGAAAACTTATTTCATGCGCTCAATCAGCATATTCCCATTTCGGCTAAGCCATTGCCTGTAAACTTTATAATCAGGCATGACTTTCTCTACTTCTGCCCAAAACATTTTTGAATGATTCATCTGCTTTAAGTGGCAAAGTTCATGAATAACTACATAATCCCTTACTTTGTCCGGTGTCAGCATTAACAGACAGTTAAAGTTCAAATTTCCTTTGCTGCTGCAGCTGCCCCACCTGGTTTTTTGATTTTTAATAGTAATTTTTCCAAACGTAACTCCCATAATACCAGCATAATATTTTACTCTGTCAGGTATAACCCTTTTTGCCTCGTCTTTCATTTTTCTAATGTCATCATCTGTGAACTGTTTTTCTTTTACTCTACGGGTTTCCTCATATCTGATTTGCATATATGCAAGATGCTTCGCAATCCAATCCTGCTTTTGCTCAACGAACTTCATTATTTCTCTGTTAGACGCTCTTTTAGGTGCTCTTACTATAACCCTTAAGTCCTGTCTTACTTCAATGGCAATTGTTTTTCTGTTACTTTTAATTATCTCTATTTCAATTTTCTCTTTGTTTTCCATAATATTATTATATTATATGTATGTTATGTTATCAACTTCTATATGTACGTTGTTATATATACATCAGCATCAAAACCATAAACACTTTTGGTACATTTTTAAACAAAAAAAGTACCGAATTCCTTTATTTAAGGCTTTCCGGTACTTTTATGACTAAGCTGAAAATGGGACTCGAACCCACGACCCCTTCATTACGAGTGAAGTGCTCTACCAACTGAGCTATTTCAGCACTGCCTTATTATTTTACCCTATTTCTAATTAACGGTCAAGATATTTTAACTAAATATTTTTATTTGCATTTTATATTTCAAAATTATTTTTCATTATCTCTGTATAATTTACATTATCGTCTTATCAATCTTAGTTATTTTGTCAATCTCGGATTTTGTCAGTTCTCTGTATTCGCCTGTTTTCAAATTCTCGTCCAATACAAGACTTCCCATGCTTACTCTCTTAAGATATGTCACCGATTTTCCGAGTTTTTTCATCATTCTTTTAACCTGATGAAATTTGCCCTCATGTATTGTTAAAAAACAAGATGACACACCATTTTGCTCATCTGTGTTTATATTCGACATCTTTGCCGGAAGTGTCAGTTTTTCTTCTCCAATATCCAAACCTTCCTGTACAAGTTTTGCATCATTCTCATCAAGTATTCCCTGTACTTCAACATAATATTTCTTTTCAACATGTTTTTTGGGTGATAACAATTTATGCGCAAGTTCCCCGTTATTTGTGATTAACAAAAGTCCCTCTGTATCTATGTCAAGTCTGCCAACCGGAAATAAATCTTTTTTATTAGAAGATTTTATTATATCAATAACGGTTTTATGTTCTCTGTCATTTGTTGCTGATATGCAACCCTTCGGTTTGTTTAACATATAATATTCATATTTATTATAACAAATTTCACTGCCATCCACCATGACCTGTGATGCATTTTCATCAATCTTTGTTTCAGGCTTCACCACTTCTTTTCCATCTACATAAACTCTGCCGGATTTAATTATTTTTTTTACTGAACTTCTCGACCCTACAGACATTTCTGTAAGATATTTATCCAATCTCATCATTTTTATCCCCTTGTTTACTTTAAACGCCGTACTAAATATGATGCAAGAGTCAAAATTCCTCTTGAACTCAACTTCATAAAAAAATCTAATATCACGGCAAAATTTATCTAAAATGAGCTGAACCGTTTAAATATAAAATTATATCTAATAGTTCAGCTCTGACTATATGTTATAAATAAACTTAATTTTATAATCTGTCATATAATTCTGCATATTTGAGTGCTGACTGTCCCCATGAGAAATCTTTTGCCATTCCTCTGTCAATTATCTTGTTCCACTCACGCTTACGATTGAAATATACATCTTTTGCATAACGAATAGTATTCAGCATTTCATGTGCGTTATAATTGCAGAACGAAAATCCTGTTCCCTTGCTCTCATATTCATTGTATGGTTCTACGGTATCTTTAAGTCCTCCTGTTTCTCTTACAATAGGAACTGTTCCGTATCTGAGACTCATCAACTGGCTAAGTCCACATGGCTCAAAAAGCGATGGCATAAGAAATGCATCACATGCCGCATAAATCTTATGAGAACGTTCATTTGAATAATAAATATTGGCAGATACTCTGTCATGATACTTCCACTCATAATGTCTGAATAAATGCTCATATTTTTCTTCACCTGTACCAAGTACAACAAGCTGTGTATCTTCGGCACATATCTCTTCAATGACGTAGTCAACTAAATCAAGACCTTTCTGGTCAGTAAGTCTTGAAACAATACCTATCATAAATTTTTTATCGTTTTCCTCAAGCCCAAGCTCTTTCTGAAGTGCTCTTTTATTTTTAATTTTTTCTCTTCTGAATGTCTTTGCCGAGTAATTTTTATAGATAAGAGGATCCGTCTCAGGATTGTACTCATCATAATCTAATCCGTTTACTATTCCAAAAAGGGAATTGTCCCTTGCACGCATAAGACCGTCAAGTTTTTCTCCATAAAATGGCATCTTAATCTCTTCGGCATATGAATCACTAACTGTAGTAACTAAATCAGCATAAACTATACCACCCTTAAGGTAATTCGCATCACCATAAGCCTCAAGCTTATCTGAGGTAAAAAATGATGAGTTTATACCTGTAATATCTTTTACTTTCTGTAAATCCCACACACCTTGGAATTTAAGATTATGTATAGTCATGATTGTCTTAATATTTGTGTAGAATGGATTCTCCTGAAACATATCATGAAGATACACTGGAATAAGTCCCGTCTGCCAATCATGACAATGAATTACATCCGGGTGATAATCAAGACTCGGAAGTGATGACAATGCTGCTTTACAGAAAAATGCAAATTTCTCTATATCCTCATGTATATAACCATATGGCTTTGGTCCTGCAAAGTAAAACTCATTATCCACGAAATAAAAGGTTACACCTTCATACTGCATCTCCATGATACCTACATACTGTTTACGCCAAGCCAAATCTATATAAAAATGAGTTTTGTAAACCATCTTATTTTTCCATTCATCAGGAATACATGCATACTTTGGTATCATAACCCTTACATCATATTTCTTCTTGTCAAAACACTTTGGCAGTGACCCTACTACATCCGCTAATCCTCCTGTTTTAATAAAAGGAACACACTCTGATGCTACAAATAAAATATTTTTCAATAAAACCAACCTCCTTCGCCAATGTTTATATACATTATACCCTAATTTGCCGGCTCTGAAAAGTATTTTTCTGTCAAACTATCATTTTCCTATTCATTTTATATTCAAGTCTTATCTTATCAGATATAAGTGCAACAAATTCCGAATTGGTTGGTTTTCCTTTCCCTGAACTTACAGTATATCCAAAAAGTTCTTCTATTGTATCTACCTTGCCTCTGCTCCATGCAACCTCAATAGCATGTCTTATAGCCCTCTCAACTCTGCTCGATGTCGTTTTATGATTTTTTGCTATGGTAGGATATAATCTTTTCGTAATCGCTCCAAGCATCTCGTCATCATTAACCGACATGATTATCGCATCTCTAAGATACTGATATCCTTTTATATGTGCAGGCACTCCTATTTCGTGTATTATATCTGTTACATCTGCTTCAAGATTATATGATTTTTTCAGCATTTTGTTTCCGTTCTCATATATTGTATTTATTACATGATTTTCAGCATTTTCTTCATTGACTGCTGTTCTTATTCTTGAAAGTACCATCTGTGTGTCAAAAGGCTTGAGAATGTAATATGCCGCACCAAGCATAAATGCATTTTCTGTAACACTCTCCTGACTGACAGCCGAAATAACTATTATCTTTGGAACTGAAGTTATCTTTTTCTTCTCTTTCAACCTCTCCATAACACCCAAACCGTCAATTCTCGGCATTATAAGGTCAAGCAAGACCACATCAGGATTGTAGACTTCTATTTTTTTCAATGCCTCCTCGCCATCGTTAGCTGTTGCTACTACATCCATATCCGTTTCTTTTGTGATTGCATCCTTTAGTAAATTTACAATTCTTCCGTTGTCGTCAACTACTAAAACTTTGATGTTGTCCATGTTTACCTCCAAATTCGACTTTCTGTTTTACTACTTCTTGATAATATTACCTTACTCATCATATTTCAACGGTAAACACTCTCTACATTTCGACTTATAATACCCTGTTACATCATCGTTCACTATGTTTCTCTACTATTTTCTACTTTTTGACAACACCGTTCTACTTTATTATAAAAATCAATTTGCTATTTTAACATCTTTTCAATAAATATTGCATAGCCTTTAGTCGGTTCATCTACAAAAACATGCGTAACTGCCCCTACTATTCTGCCATCCTGTACTATAGGCGAACCACTCATTCCCTGGACAATCCCCCCTGTCTTTTTCAGAAGTTTCTTATCAGTAACTTTAATAACCATATCTTTATTTTCTTTTGCATTTTGAATTATATTGCAGATTTCAATTTCATATTTTTTAACATCATCGTCCAATTGACACAATATATATGCTTTGCCTTTCTTTATATCCTGCTTAAGTGCGACAGGAACAGCATATTTATTGTCACAGTTTACTGCCTCACTTTTTAGGATTTCGCCCTTGATTCCTGAATCATTGTTTGAAATAATACTGCCTATGCGACACCTGTCAGATAATTCCACACTGCCTGATATCTGCCCCGGTACACCCCTCTTGCTCGGTATAACCTTATTTACTGCAGCCTCATACAAACCTCCTGCTGATATGTCAACAAGCAGTCCTGTATCTGCATCAGCTATACCATGTCCAAGTGCGGCATAAGTATTATCAGGTGATATATATGTTATGGTTCCTATTCCTTCTGTATCCTCCCGAAGCCATGTACCTATTTTCACTTTTCCATCCTCATTCTCTATAGCTTTAACCTTTACATCTATCTTTTCTTTTCCCCTGCGGATTTTCATCTTGATATTTCCACTTCCAAGTGTCTGTAAAATTTTTTCGATATCATCGATTGAAGATACTTCTTCGCCTGCAACATTATAAATGTAGTCTCCAGCCTGAAGAATATTTTTAGACGGACTGTAACTGTTCCCTCCCTTTCCCACAACCGATGATGTTCCAAGAACCATAACACCTTTTGCATTGACATAAATTCCCGCTGCTCTCCCTGACGGAATAAGTTTTTGCTTTTTTACAACATTAAATTTTATATTTCTGTAATGAAAAATCCCAAACAATTTAAGTTCAGCCTTGCAGCTTCCTGTACTTTCTCCTGCAACCACCTTTACTTTTCCACCATGTTGAGAATTATTGAAAACTTTTATAGTATCACTTGCGACATCATTGCACTGAACCGGAAGACTAAAATCAAATGATTCCTCTGTATTTTCAATAATATTTATATTTGCAGGTATTTTTCTGTCAAGATACCATACATAATATAAGATTGAAACTACAATATCTAATAACAGTAAACCTATAAGTATAAACTGATAATATTTTTTTCTCTGCATAATCATATCCCCCGGAAAAGCATTTATTTTTATAAATGTACACATGCACATTTTCTTTTCTGATAAATATAATCTGCAAATACTTCAAAAGTATTCATAATACTTTATGCTGTCAGCCTTTTTATCGACTCCTCTTTTTCTTTTCCTGCTAACTGTTTCATCTCTCTTGCACTTTCCATGACTGCTTCTGTTATCCTTGCACCTCCTAATATTCTCGCAAGTTCGTCAACAGACTCATCATCAGACAATCTTCTTATAACCGTACTTGTGTGATTGTCAGTATTGTTTTTTTCTATAAGATAATGACAATCTGCCATTGCTGCAATCTGCGCAAGATGTGATATACATATAACCTGATGTGACTTACCTATAAATGCCATTTTTTCGGCAACTTTTTGTGCTGTCCTGCCGCTTATACCTACATCAATCTCATCAAAAATAAGTGTGCTTATAGAGTCATGCTCAGCTAATACAGCTTTTATGGCAAGCATAATTCGTGAAAGTTCACCGCCTGATGCTGCACTCCCTAAAGGCTTTAAATCTTCTCCCGGATTTGTCGATAACATAAATTCAATATCATCTTTTCCGTTTATATCAAATTCACTAAGTTCCGTAACAGCTATCTCAAATTTAACCTGTAAAAAATTCAAATCTATAAGTGCATCGGTAATTTTCTTTTCAAGTTCCTTAGAACAGATTTTTCTGATTTTTGATATCTGTTTTGCAAGTTCTGATAATTTTTCTTTGTATAAATTTATTTTTTTCTCTAAATTTGCCTTATATTCCCCATATGCCTCATATTTTTCTAATTTTTTCGTAAGATTTTTGGCATAACTTTCAACCTGTTCCGTAGTAGCTCCATATTTTGCCTTAATTCCTCTTACAAGGTCAAGTCTCTGTTCCACATTTTCAAATTCTTCACCCGTATTCTCAATATCCGAAGCATATGCCTGTAAATCTCTGTTAAAATCCATAATAAGTTCATCTATTTCTGATATTTGGCTGGCAAGATTTTTTAAACCGTCGTCGTACTCACTAATCTTACCTAATATACGTGAACTTCTTCCAAGCATCTGAGACACATTTTCCACTCCTGTATCCGAACTTCCCATCATGGAATATATCTCTCCTATCCCACTTTCAATCTCATTTAAATTTGAAAGATAACGATACCTCTCCTGTAACTTTGCTTCTTCCCCCTTTACAAGATGAGCATCCTCAATCTGTTCCAATTCATATTTAATAAATGAAATTTCTCTAAGACGCTCATCTTCAGAAATCTCTTTCCCATTGTACTTTTCTGACATGTCCTTATATTCTTTGTACATCTTACTAAATTTGACATCTTTTCCGCACATCTTTTCTCCGACATATCTGTCAACAATCTCCATATGCTTGTGTTTGTGAAGAAGCGACTGCTGTTCGTTCTGTCCGTGAATATCAATAAGTATATCAGCAACACTTTTAAGCATGGAAACATTCACTGTCTCTCCATTTACCCTGTTTATAGTACGGCTTTTCGTAACTTTTCTCGATATAACAAGCATATTTTCCTCAAGGGAAATCCCCAATTTCTCCAGTTCGCATATCTGCTCATCTGTCTCTGCAAGAAATGTCAATTCTATCAATGCAAATTCTGTTCCTTTTCTGATAATATCTCTTGATACTTTTCCACCAAGGGCAATATTTATAGAACCTATAATAATAGATTTTCCGGCACCTGTCTCTCCTGTAAGTACGTTAAGTCCGTCTGAAAATTCAACTTCAATTTCATCTATAACAGCTAAGTTTTTTACATGAAGATTTAATAACATATCAATACCCCCTCAACAGTCTGTTTTTGCTCATTTATTTAATATGAATACTAACACACTGAACAGTTGTTTGTCAAGAACATATTTTCTGAACACACTTTCTTTATTTTAACAACGGATAAAAAACAAATAAAAATACCGACCGCCAAAAGTCAGATTAAAAATCTAACAATTGACGGCCGGCTCATAAGACATTTATAGGCTGGATGTCAGGGTCAAGCCAACAGATAGCAATTTGTATGCAAACATACATTGCTATCTGCTTTTGACCCTTGCATCATAATTTACCGGTTCTTGTTATTTACCGATGTAACATTTATCTGGCATCCCAGCTTGCAGCCGTTTACATATGCATATATGTATGCGGTTCCTATTCCTTTGGCCACAACTTTTCCGTTCGTTACCACAGCTACTCTCGTATTAGATGAGTACCATGTTACGGCATTTGCAGTTCCATGAACTATCAATGTCTCCGAATCGTACTGTCTGAGATTAAGTTCAGATTTGTTAAGTGCAACAACATTTACATTAACTGTTGATGATACACCGCTTGTGGCAAGTATCGTAATAGTTGCATTACCTGTACCAACAGCCTTTACAACACCCTTTCTATTTACTGTTGCAACTCTCTTGTTGTCACTTGAGAACTCAATATCATCTGAATTGTCTGATGGCAGAACTGAGTATGACAATTTCAAACTGTCTCCACGTTTCATCGTCACATCCTGCTGCGCAATAACAATGCTTGTTATAGGAGTTGGCTCAACTACCTTGACAAAGCACCTTGCTCTCTTGTTGCTTCCGTCAGTAGTTGTCGCGGTGACATATGCATCACCCTCGGCAATGCCCCAGATTTTACCTGAACTGTTTACCTGAAGAATATTCTTATCTGAGCTTTGCCATTTAACTTTCTTAACAGATGCAGATTTTGGTTTAACAATTGCATGAAGCTGTTTACTTCTTCCTACATAACAAACTGTATAGTTAGTATTAAGCCTGATACTTGAAACACGTCTTATAACTCTTACCTTACAAGATGCCTTAGCATGTATTGCATCTTTTGTCATAACGGTAACTCTGGCAATACCAACTCGTTTAGCAGTAATCTTTCCTCCACTCGATACCTTTAATATTCGTGAGTTTGAACTCTTCCATTTAAGTTTAGGCGTCTTTGCTGCATTAGTTTTTACCGTTGCTTTCAGTCTGTATGACTGATTTAAACCAATCCTTATATTATGTTTATTAAGACTTACTTTTGAGTAAAGCTTTCCAACTTTTACTTTACATGTAGCTGACTGTCTATACTTTGTAAGAGTACATGTTATTGTACATGTTCCTTTCTTTTTAGCAGTAACCTTACCTGCTGAATTGACAGTTGCTATTTTTGTATTAGATGATTTCCATGTAGCTGTTTTTTTCGCATTAGCAGGTTTTATAACTTTCTTAGGAGTGAAACTCTGACCAATTGCGAGGTCTCTCTTCTGTGGTGAAAGTTTGAAATCAACCGCATTGTCAACATGAACTGCAACAGTTGCATTAAATCCTCCGTCTACAGAAGTACATTGTACAATTGCATCTCCAGGTCCAACACCTGTTACAACTCCATTTGAATTTACAGTAACAATCGTTTCATCAAGAGACTGATATATAACTGTTTGATTTGTAGTATCCTCAGGTGTATATTTAGGCGTTATTGTAAATTCGTCACCACATATAATATTCTGTGTTGTCGGAGAAACCTCAAAACCTGTTGCGTATATAGGTGCTTTCTCAACTGTCACGATACATGTACTTGTCCATACTTTATTATCGTTTGTCGTATCCTTGTAAGTAGCCGTAATTACTGTTGTTCCCTCTGCAATACCTGAAACAACACCGTCAGCATCAACCGTAGCCTTTGCTTCATCAGAAGATGTCCATGTTACATCTCTTATCGTAGTATCTTCAGGCGTAAATACAGGAGTGAGCTGTATTGTACTTCCTATATAGACGGTATCTTCACTCGGTGTAATACTGAAATCAGTAGCCGAAACTTCCTGCGGAGTTACATATACCATACATGTTATGGCTCCACTTTGTCCCAAATCTTCAGCCACACAGCTAAGAACTGCTATACCCTCTTTCACACCGGTAATAACACCTTCCTGTGTTACTGTAAATATTGACGTATCTGACGATGAATATGTAACATTCTTGTTTACATTATCACTCGGATTAAATCTCAAATCAACTGTTTTTGAACCACCAACAGCTATGTATTCGGCATTTGATCCAAAAGCGATAGATACAAGTCTTTCTCTTACAGTTACAAGTATAGTCGCTGTTGCAATAGTATGATTGTCATCTGACTGTGGCAGAACCGCTGACACTTTAATTGAAGTTGTACCTGCTCCTACAGCAGTAATAACACCACTTGAATTTACAGTAGCAACCTTAGCATCATCAGATTTCCATGTCATTCTCGTATCTGACGCATTCTCAGGAAGATATGTTGTTTTAACCGTATATGTATCACCTTTTATCATACTCAGATTTGTCACATCCGTAGTAATGCTTGTCATAGGTCTTGACTGAATAATAAGGTGACACGTTGCATACATATTTGCACTTTGCAGTTTGATATACACATCACCCTCTCGCTTCATCGTTACCTTACCTGATGAATCAATCTCAGCAATATCTGTCGGCTTTACGTCTGAAAGTGATGTTCCTTCTACACTCCACTTAAAGTCAGACTCATTCTCAGTTGTATCTGACGGACCATATATGGCTTTCATAAATACATATTTCATCGCCAATGTTGTTGTATATGTATCATACTGCGTAACCTGTTTTGTGTCCTGATCCTCAACACCTATTGCAAGTTCCGTTACAGGCTGCGTAACAGTAACTTCACAAGTTGCATATACATTGTTGTCAGGGTTCAATGCAGTAATAACTGTTTTTCCTGCTTTTAAAGCGGTAAACATTGCAGATGGATTTGTAGTTCCTGAAATCTGCTCTATTGTACCCACTTTTGGATCTGATGAAAGCCAGATAAGATTTCTGCTCTCAGTGAGATCTGTCGCTATAATCTGCTGCTGCCCAACCTCGACCGATACCTTATTCGGTACAATATTAAATTTGTCCACACTCTTTCTTACGGTAATCTTACAGGTGGTCGTCAGGGTCAAACCATCCGAGTTCGTCCACGAAAGTGTTACCGTAACCGGTCTGTTCGATGGTGTTTCTTTCTTTGCTGTAACCGTTGCATACTGTCCATTCGTTGAAATACTTATATATTCATTATTTGAATCGTCCGACGGATTCCACTTGAACTGGTCTGCTTCCGTAGGTGTATCCTCACCAAACATACCGTATAATAACTGGGTCGAACCAACCGACATGTCTGCCGTCGAAACATTCATTGAAAACGTCTGCATTACGGTGATATTTACATATACAATACCTGAGCCATCAGGCTGGTCACCAAGTTTATTAAACTCCGGTATATTTGTCTCAGAATTTTGATTGGGATGTCTCTCTACAATCAACTGAGCTTTACCTGTAGTTTTTGTATTGATATTCCATGTACCGTTGTTAAACTCAATTATGCTTGTACCATCATTTCCATCATAATTTGTATTAACATGTGCAGAAAAGTTCTTCTGCAATGCAGATAATGATATGTTAAAAGCATTAGTTAAATCATAATGTCCGCCGATATTGATGGTTACATTTTTTGTCTCATAATTTGTTTTAACCTGTACACCACCTGCGATATTTACCGGGTCACAATGATATTTCTTTCCTGCTGAGTTATCGAGATTATCAAATCCCGGATATGTCTCCGCAACGAAGAACTGAACTATATATGTTTCCGATTTAGCTTTTAACTGATATTTTCTCAAAGATGGAAGCCATACAAGTTCGGCATCGTCCTTGTACTCTGCTGTTGAATTTCCAAGAGAATCCTTTATAAGGACTTTTTTACTGCCTATTTCTTTTGAGATAACCCACACAAGCTTACTGCTGATAGATTCATTAGGATTACTCTCAAATTTTGCCTGACAATCAAGATAATCACCTGTTCTTACAACAAGAGACTGACTGTAAACATCTGAATTGACAATCTGTCCATTTGCCGTTCCTGAACCGTCAGCTGACTCATATTTAACTTCCGGTCTTACATATACCCAGATTTCATCCGTATATGATACCGTGTCCCCCGTTTCCTGATATGTAACAGTCAATTTAGCTCTACCGGGACCGATAGCAACAATTCCTTTCCCCTCAACTTTTACAACATCCTTGTTACTACTTACCCAGTCACCATTTTGGGCATTACCAAACATAAAATTAAGTTTTGTTTTCTGCGTTGAATCACTTGCACTTGTACCAAATTCAAGTCTTGTAGTAGTCGCACTATGATAATCCATAATAATCGCCTTACGATCATCAGTATCAAAGACTTTTGTCATTTCGACACCTGTAGTTGGATCAATAGACTCATTTATAGAGAACTGTACATTTATAGTAAATGTAAATGACTTTGTTGTCTCTACGCCATTTATATTTTCCGTAACAGTAAGTCTAAGACCTGCTGAACCTTGTATTAATGCTTTTGTAGCAATACTTCCTGTCGTTCCTGTAGTTGTAACCGGCGTTCCAACATAGTTGTTCGTTCCTGCCTGTCCTATAAGAAGAACATCGGGTTTCAAACTCTGCCACTCATATTTAGTCTGTGAATCCTGTGCACCTGTAACAGTGAAAAGATCATTAAGTCTACGCATAGTATATTCCTGACCTGATGTCAAAACTTTACCCGCACTATCGTAAATCGTGTATGTACGTGCATCCGCAGCTTTTGTCGTAAAATGAGCTTTCACCGCAAACCCTACTAAAAAGACGAGCATAAACATCGCTGTCAGCCCTGTCATAACTTTCCATTTTTTCTTTATCTTTTCCTTTAATCGATTCATAATTCCTCCCCTGGCTCACTCAATCCGTCTTTTTGGTACTACCCTTATAATATATTATCGGCACAATATATTATTTATATAATGATGCAAATTGATTATATACAGAAACGGAAACGATATACACTTTTAATTATTCATCCCAGTTGTGATAAACATCCTGTACATCGTCATCTTCGTCGAGAAGATCAAGTGTACGATTAAGCTGTCTTATATCATTTTCATCTGTAAGTTCTACATAATTCTGTGGAATCATAGTAACTTCAGCACTTGCCATTGGATAGTTTTCCTTTTCAAGAGCCTCTCTTACTGCTGAAAAATCAGCCGGTGCTGTGATTATCTCATATGCTTCTTCTTCGTCAGAGAAATCTTCTGCGCCCGCATCAAGTGCAAGCATCATAAGTTCATCCGGATCCACTTCTATATCATTATCCTCAAGTTCTTCTTTTGAAATAATAATCTGACCTTTTTCATCAAACATATATGACACACATCCCTGTGTTCCGACACTTCCGCTTCCTTTTGTAAAAGCGTTGCGCACGTTGCTTGCAGTTCTGTTTTTATTGTCTGTAAGAGCTTTTACTATGATGGCGATACCGTTTGGACCGTAACCTTCATATGTAACTTCTTCGTAGTTTACACCGTCACCATCGCCTGCTGCCTTTTTGATTCCTCTATCGATAGTATCATTTGGCATATTGTTTGCTTTTGCTTTTGCGATAACATCACGAAGTTTGCTGTTATTTTCAGGATCTGCACCGCCTTCTTTAACAGCTACGGCTATCTCACGTCCGATAATTGTAAAAATCTTACCCTTTTTTGCGTCGTTTTTCTCCTTTTTATGTTTAATGTTTGCAAATTTTGAATGTCCTGACATCTCTCTATTTTCCTTTCTTTAAATAACATAATATAATACTTTCCCACCATAACTAATTTATTTTAGCATTTTTCCTTCATTCTTGCAAATTTATTTTTCTTCTTTAAGCAGCCTGTCTATTCTTGTCATAACCCCGGGCACCTCGCCTACTGAATGAATTGCACACATCACCGTATCATCACCTGCTATAGTCCCAACTACTCCGGGAACTTCGAGATTGTCAAGTGCCGCAGCTATAGCCATAGCCATGCCCGATATTGTCTTTATTACAAGTATGTTTTCAGCCTGATCCATCCACAGAAATCCGTCCTGCAACACCCTCACATATTTGTGATAAAGATTTGTTTCTTTTTCCTGCAAAAGCGTATATTTCTGATGGATTCCGTCAACCGAAACTTTAGTCAGCTTCAGCTCTCTTATGTCCCTTGAAATTGTTGCCTGCGTTACCGCAAAGCCTTCCTGTTCAAGTCTTTCCCCAAGTTCCTCCTGAGTTTCTATCTGATATTTGCCTATAAGCTCAATGATTTTTGAACGTCTTTCAAGTTTCATATTTCCTCCATTTTCCCTAACAGCCTTTTACAATTCACCGTTCAACTTCTCTCTCATTCTCTCATAAAATCCTATTTCTGACAACTTTATAAGTCTTGTTGTCGCATGCGGCACTTCAAGAACAAGTTTATCTCCCGTTGACAATTCTCCTATCGTTCTTCCGTCAGCAGTCACCATCGCAAGATCTATGCCGACATCTTTCGTCTGACCTATCTCAAGGGTTATTTTTTCTTTTGCATCAACTACAAGACTTCTTTTGTTGAGCGAATGTGCACATATCGGCGTAACTACCATAGCTTTAAGATTTGGCACCATAACAGGTCCGCCTGCTGACAGGTTATAGCCGGTTGAACCGGTCGGTGTAGAGATAATAAGTCCGTCTGCTCTGTAGACATCTGCAAGCTCATTCTCAAGATATACTTTCACCGTTATAAGTCTTCCACTGCCTCTCTTGCTAATAACAATATCGTTTAATGCATAACATGATGAACGGCTGTCAGGCTGTTTAAAATATGATATTTCTTTTAACATCATTCTTGATTCTATCGTATAATCACCACTTAACAGCTTATCAAGCGCAGAATATACATTCTGATATTCGACTTCCGTAAGGAAACCCAGATTTCCCGTATTTACACCAATAATCGGCAATTCCGTATGTACAAGATCTATTGCTGCCTGTATCATGGTTCCGTCACCACCGAGCACAATCGCACATTCCGTATCTTTATCTATATGAGCTATATCAGTAAAATGCCTTATGCCTGCTGACTGCGTCATCCTGTTTTCAAGTATCTCACATCTGCATTTCTTCTCTTCAAGATATTTTTTTATATTTAATGCTTTATCGTAATTATCCTTTTTATCACTGTTGGTTATAATACAAAAAAATGTCATTTTTTTGCCCATGCCTTTATATTCTCCTTTATGGCAAGATTGTCATTATCTGTCACACTTAATATATGAACAGATTTAATTTATTATATATCCAGTTTCTGATGAGCTTTCTCTACGATTTCTTCAGAAAGTACGGCATATTTTTCTTCGTAAATATCTGCTGCCTCCGCTGTCTTTTCTTCCGAAACTTCACACTCTGTATCTGTCATTTCAGTGTTTTTTTCTATATAAAGAAGATACTCTATATTTCCCTCCGGTCCTTTTATAGGTGAAAAACTAAGACCAATCACTTCAAATCCTATGGCAACGGCATATGTGATTATATTTCTCACTACCTCAAGATGAACCTTTTTATCTCTTACAACACCTTTTTTGCCCACCTTATCTTTTCCTGCCTCAAACTGCGGTTTTATAAGACAGACTACCTGTCCGTGGCTCTCAAGCAGATTTCTAACCGGAACAAGCACCTTTGTAAGTGATATAAATGCCACATCGATTGATGAGAAGCCTATTTCATCCGGTACATTTTCATGTGTCACATATCTGATATTTGTTTTTTCCATTGAAACAACACGTTCATCCTGTCTCAATTTCCAGGCAAGCTGGTTTGTTCCAACATCTATCGCATATACCTTATGTGCACCGTTTTGAAGCATACAGTCCGTAAATCCTCCTGTAGACGAACCTACATCCATACAAACTTTATCCTCAAGAGGAACCTGCCAGAGTTCCATTGCTTTTTCAAGCTTATAACCGCCCCTGCTCACATACTTCATAGGAGCACCTTTTACCTCTATGACAACGTCCTCGTCAAATGTACTTCCGGCTTTATCCTCTCTCTGCTCTTTCACGAAAACATTTCCTGTCATGATTATTGCTTTAGCTTTTTCTCTTGACTCGGCTAACCCTCTTTTTACAAGAAGTACATCTAGTCTTTCTTTTTTCTTATGCTCTTTCATTCTGCCTCCATTCAGCAATCTTCTTTGCTATGCTCAAAGCATCTATCTCATACTTTTTCTTTAATAAGTCAACACTTCCGTGTTCTATGAATTTGTCAGGCAATGCTATATTTTTGATAACAGACATGTCCTTTGCATTCTCCTGACACCAGTGAGACACAGACTGCCCAAATCCTCCCGTCAAAATTCCCTCTTCCATAGTCACAATAAAATGATGCCTGCTTACCGTTTCAGAAAGCATTGCTTCATCTATAGGTTTTATAAATCTGGCATTCACAACACTGACATCAACACCTTTATCTTCAAGCAGTTTTTTTACTTCCCATGCTGTCTCAACCATACTTCCGACAGCTATAAGTGCAATATCTCCACCTTTAGCGATAACTTCACTTTTTCCGTATTCTATGTTGTCTGTAAATTCATCAAGGCCTGTATACGCCTTTCCTCTCGGATACCTGACAGCTATCGGACCGTCAAAATTCACGGCAAATTCAAGCATCTTGTCAAGTTCCCAGACATTTTTCGGTGCCATGACTGTCATGTTCGGCATACTGTTAAAATAAGAAATGTCAAATATTCCCTGGTGTGTCTCTCCATCACTTCCTACAAGACCTGCTCTGTCAACAGCAAATACTACCGGAAGTTTTCCTATACACACATCATGTATTATCTGGTCGTAAGCTCTCTGAAAAAATGTCGAATATATTGCTACTACCGGTTTCATTCCCATTGCTGCCAGACCTGCTGCAAATGTAACCGCATGTTCTTCTGCTATACCTACATCAAAAAATCTGTTGGGGTATTTAGCTGCCATTGCACTGAGTCCTGTTCCCGACGGCATTGCAGCCGAAATAGCTGCTATATTTTCATCTCTGTCTGCAAGTTCAACAATTTTTTTGCTGAAAACAGAAGTATATGTCAGCTGTTTTTCCTTATTTTTAAGCGAACCGTCACTTGGCTTAAAAGGTGCAACTCCGTGAAATGCCGATGGATCATTTTCTGCCGGCAGATATCCTTTTCCTTTTTTTGTGCATACATGGACTATAACCGCCTTCTGCAGCTTTGAAGCATTTTCAAATGCATTAACCATCTGTCTGACGTCATGTCCATCTATAGGTCCGATGTAAGTTATCCCCATATCCTCAAAAAGCATTCCCGGCACAAACAGTCTCTTCACAATATCTTTTGCACCTTTTATGTGGTCTGCAAGAACATTGCCTATATGCGACATGCTTCTCAATCTGTTCTCTACATCTTCTTTAAGTCCTGTATAATTTGTATTCGTTCTTATATTTCCAAGATAATTTGACATTCCGCCTACATTTTTTGATATGGACATCTGGTTATCATTTAAAACTATCACAAGATTTGATTTTAATCTCGCCGCATTATTCAACGCCTCAAACGCCATACCTCCCGACAGTGCGCCATCACCTATAACAGCAAAAACTCTGCTTTTTTCATTTTTGAGGTCTCTTGCCTTTGCCATACCGAGAGCAAGGCTTATCGAAGTTGAACTGTGTCCGGTATCAAACGCATCACAATCGCTTTCACTTCTTTTTGGAAATCCACTCATTCCTCCAAACTGTCTCAATGTATCAAAACCCGCTTTTCTGCCTGTAAGCAGTTTATGTGTATAGCTCTGATGTCCCACATCCCATACTAAATGATCATTAGGAAAATCAAGGCAAAGATGAAGTGCCATGGTAAGCTCGACTGCACCGAGATTTGATGAAAGATGTCCGCCGGTCATACTTATTTTGTGCACCAAAAACTGTCTTATCTCTTTTGCCAGAATTTTGTAATCCTTAGAATCTATTTTTTTTATATCATTTGGTTCATTTATCTTATCAAGTAATTTTCCCAATTTATTTGCTCCATTCCACTGTCTGCATATAATAAACAGCAACTTTCTATTTTCTTCTGTTTATCAGTTTTTCTATCAATGTGTATAAAAACTGATTTTCATACGGCAGTTCTTCCATTATTGAAAGTGCCTTTTTTGAATATTTTTCTACATCCTCATGAGACTTTTCCAGTCCATAAAGTGATACATATGTCGTTTTGTCGTTTTTTTCATCACTGTGCACCGGTTTTCCAAGTTCCTCTGTTGTACTTGTTACATCCAGTATATCATCCTGAATCTGAAATGCCATTCCAATATTTAAGCCTGCCTGCTCCATAAGTTCTATATATTTTTCATCTGCTCCTGCAAGTGCTGCCCCCACCATAAGAGACGCTTCCAAAAGTGCGCCTGTTTTCAATTTAAAAATAAAATCAAGTCTTTCTTCATCAAGTTTTTTTCCGGTAAGTTCAACGTCTACAACCTGTCCGCCGACCATTCCCATTATGCCGGCTTTTTTAGATAATATAGCAAGAGCATTTATGGCATTTTTTGCAGCTTTGGCCGCCAATGCTCCCTTTATTGCCGTCTCATACGCAAAATTTAACAATGCATCACCAGCAAGTATTCCCATATCCTCTCCGTACACTACATGTGTAGTCTTTCTTCCTCTTCTGTAAGTATCGTTATCCATAGCCGGGAGGTCATCATGCACTAAAGAATATGTATGAATCATCTCAATGGCAGCCATAAATGGTTCTATAAGTTCTTTATCTTCTCCGCCAAACATCTTATATGCCTGATACATCATCATAGGGCGAAGGCGTTTTCCGCCCGCCATAACACTGTATTCCATTGCATCATATATCGTTTTCTGAAAAGACGGATTTTTAGGAAGGTAGTTTTTAAGCACATCTTCTATATATGATATATTTTTTTCCTGTTCCTGTTTAAATACTGTATTTTCCATAAATTCCATATCCTTACCTTCCTTATTCCTGCTCATTTTCAACTACAATAAGCTTTTTCTCTACCTTGTCTATAGTTTCGGTACATTTTTTTATAAGTTTCATCCCCTCTTCATATTTTTTGAATGAATCTTCCAGCGAAAGTTCCCCACTTTGCAAGTCTACTATAATATCGTCCAAACCTTCAAAACATTCTTCCAATGACATCTTTTTTGCCGCCATTATCTGTCCTCCATATCTTTAAGCCTTTTTCTTTGATGATATAACTGCTTTCGCATATCCGTCTTTAAATGCGAGATTTATCTGCTCACCCTTTTTAAGTTCATCAACAGACTTTATATTTCTGCCTGACTCATCAGAGACATACGCATAACCTCCCTGAAGTTTATAAAGTGGTGAAAGTCCTTTCATCTCCTGAATATACAACTCCAATTGGTGCTTCGATGATACCAGTTTCTGTCTCATAAGATTTTCTATCTTTTCCTGCATGTCGGCTACAAACATTCTTCTGTCATTTATAAGATTTTTAGGGCTTTCATGCTGAATAACAGTTATATAACCTGCAAGTTTCAGCTTCTTAATTTTCAATATATTTTCCATCTGCCATCTTAAAGAATGCCCTGCCTCTCTCAATGCAATCACTGTTTCCCTGTATGAATATACCGCAAGTTCTGCTGCCGCCGACGGTGTCGGTGCTCTCAAATCAGCAGCATAGTCGGCAATAGTGGTATCTGTCTCATGTCCTACGGCACTTATTATCGGTTTTTTGCATCCTGCAATAACTCTCGCAAGTTTCTCGTCATTAAATGCCCACAAATCTTCAATAGAACCGCCGCCACGTCCTATTATTATCGTATCGACATCAGTTTTTTCAAAATACTTTATCCCTTTTATTATAGTCTCTGCTGCCCCTGTCCCCTGAACTTTTGCAGGATACAATATAATCTGTACATAAGGATTCCTTCTATTTGAAACATTGCATATATCCTGTATGACAGCTCCTGTTCTTGCGGTAACTACACCTATCTTTGCCGCATATGCAGGAATTTTTCTTTTTTTAGACTTATCAAAAAGCCCCTCCTCTAAGAGACGCTTTTTTAATTTCTCATATTCTTCATATAACTTTCCAAACCCCTCTTTTGTAATGTTTCTTGCATAAAGCTGATATTTTCCGTCACGCTCATACACGCTTATATTCCCATCAACAATAACGCTCTGCCCCTCTTCAAGTTTAAATTCCAGATTTTTTCTCATAGAGGCAAACATAACACACGAAAGCTGGGAGGTTTTATCTTTTATCGTAAAATAAATATGTCCTGACGAATGATACTTACAATTTGATATTTCTCCTTTTACGGAAATATCATTTAACTTGTAGTCTCTCATAAACATATTTTTTATATACATATTTACTTGAGATACCGAACTTATCTGTCCCATGCCAATCCCCATTCCTGTACAATATTCAAAATAGGCAAAAAGGCAAAACCACTGTTTTGCCTCTGCAAAATATTATTTAATTATTCTGATATTTCTTTGACAACAGATGCAAGTATTCCGTTGATAAAACCTGATGCCTTATCTGCACCATATGATTTTGCAAGTTCTACTGCCTCATTTATGGCAACTTTGTTTGGTACATCTTCCACATAAAGCAGCTCATAAATTCCAAGTCTTAAAATAGTAAGTTCAGACTTCGCTATTCTGTTTACCGTCCATCCGTCTGCCTTTTCCTCTATCTTTGCATCTATCTTTTCCAGGTTTTCTACGAGTTCGTTGAATTTATCCGTAAGCTCTTTTCTGTCTTTTTCATTTGCACCTTCTAAATCTTCAAGGTATATATTCATTTGATTCTTAAGTGAATCCTTGTCATGAAATTCCACCTGAAAAAGCATTTTATACAAATTTTCTCTTATCTGTCTTCTAGTCATATATAATAACTCCATCCTTATTTTTTACGCATCAAGATTCACGCCTGCAACTCTGACATTTACTCCTGATACTTTAAGCCCGGTCATAGTCTCTATCTGCTGACCTACTCTTGACTGCACCTGTTTTGAAATCTTAGGAATACTGTAACCGTATTTCACATTTATGACCATATCAACATGAACACGGCCTTCATTCATAATAACACGCACACCTTTTGTATTTTTTACACCAAATTTATTCATGCCTGCCATGGAACTTACTCCTTCTACTTCAGTAGCTGCCAAAGCAGCAATAACAGACACTACATCAGAAGCTATTTTTACTTCTCCAATATCCTTTTTTTCCATAACAATATCTTCTGCTCCCTGTTCTTTTGCCATAATGTTTACCTCCTTCGTCGCACAAAACAGCGCATTATGATATTATTATATCAAAATCACAGACTTTTGCAATATTATTTCATATTCACCGGCGTAATTACTATCTTATCTGCCGCAATCCCTGTCTTTCTCTTTACAATATCTTCTATCTGTGCTATCTGCTGGTTTGTAAGACCCTCAGAGCTTATTACCACATCCGCATTCCCGTCACTTATACTCACAATTGCATTTTCAAATCCCTTTGCCTGCAGCATAAGTTCAGCGGCATTTTCTTTTTCGGAAATTTTTGTCATGGCTGCAACCTGCTTTATCGCACTTTTCTTGTCGGCAGAAGCAATTTTGTCATCATTGATTATGTTCATGAGTGTTTCTTTGTTTTTGGCTCTTGTCTGCTCACGGTTTAACTTTGAAGAAGCAAAATAATCTGAGCCTATATTGTTTGATACCATAACTGCCTCACCCGGATTTTCTTCGGATGCAACAACCTCACCGCTGTCGGTAATTGTGTATTCGGAACCGTCATCCGAATCAATGTCTTTTTTTCCGTCGGAGTCTGCTTCTGAACTCACATCTGTATCCGAATCATTTCCTATATCCTCCGCCGAAATATCTGCCGTGTCCTCACTCACAACATCAGGTGATGCTGTCTGTCTTGCAGTTATTCCGTTTGTACTTATCTTCTGTCCCGTAAAATTAAGATACCCTGCTGCTATTATCATCAATGCAAGTGCAGTGATAACTATTCCGTTTTTGTGACTTGATTTTTTCATTTCAATAATACCTCCTTGTCAAAATAAGCATTAATCCATCTTCGTTACTTTGATTTTATGTGACTCTATGCCAAATAATGCCCCTACCATGTCAATTATTTCACTATCTTTTTTTCCACCGTCTGCTCCCTCACATACAATTGCCACCCCCGCTATCTTAGGAGATGTCACGCTCACAACATACGGCTTCTCATCACCGCCGTCTGTAACTATCACACTCTCGCTTTTTTCACTTATATCCGACGAATCTTTTCCTTTATTTTCACCGCGTTCCGTATCTTTAAGTGCAACTTTTTCCTCCGATTCCGCCAGCGTCACCATAACTTTCGCCTGCCCTACGCCATCCATGCTTTCAAGAAGTTTTGTAAGCTTTTTTTCCTGTCTTTTTGCATATATATTCATCACATTTAAAGCCTCATCTTCGCCAAGTTCATTGCCTGATGTACTGCTCACGTCATCTGATGATGAATTTTTACTTCCACTGCCGTCAAAAAAACTTCCGGCCAGAATAATTATCCCGCACACTATTATGATAATAATCCTACCCATACCGATTTCATGCATAAGACTGCCTTTTGTTTTTTCTTTTGAAACATTCTTTAACATATCTTTTATGTTTATTTCCAAATCTGTACTTCCTCCTTTTTTAACATGTAATTGCTGCATATATCCGTCCTAAGTTTCTTTTCATTTTTATTAAGCACGCTTACCTCCTCACCTGTATTTGAATAGGCAGCAACTGCCCCTGCTTTTGTATTTACTACAACACTGACTATCTCAAGTTCGGCACCTTTAGTTTTTGTTTTCACCTCAACACCTCTGCACGTCACATTATTTTTTTCTGCCATATCCATAACTTGTTTTTCTATCTTTTTTTCACACTGTGATATAACACTCTTTTTTAAGTTTCCCTCCGCATTTTCGAGCTCACTTACAGAATTTTTTAATTCGCTGCTGTAAATATGTTTATTCAGAATATTGTAAAAGTTAGTATCTGCCTCAAAAAATTTTATCACAGGGGTAATAACTATCAATACCATTATCAATCCGCAGAAAAATTGAAAATACTGCTTATATTCCTCCTTAATAATAAGACACTTCAATACCGATGTTACGATTGTAAATATAAGAATATTAAAAATCAGTTCCCTCATATATCTCTCCAAACACTAAATCACAATTGATGTTAATTGGTCATTGCACTTATAATCGCAATGGATACCGCAAAAAACATTCCTGCAAGTCCTACAGCATAGGCAAGCAGTTTTATCGCATCAGCAGTTATTGAAAGACAGTTTACTATCCTTTTGTCAGATACCGGCTGCAAAACTGCTGCCAGACCTTTATACGCAAATTCAGATACCCACAATTTTAACAGTGGTGCTGCACAAAGTATTACAAGCACGACTATTCCCGTTACACCCACCGCATTTTTTACAAGCCTTCCCGCAAGAAGAACCGAACTTGTGACATTGCTTATCGCATTTCCTATACCCGGAATCGAGCTCCCGATTTTCACCAGAAAAGAATTTTTTGCTTCAGCGGCAAGCGGTGCAACCATACCTTGTACAACATTTATTCCCATGAGAATTATTGACATTGTCTTCATTACAAAGCTGATAATATCTTTAACAAAATCTGCCATTTTAGAAAACAAATCCTCCTCAGACAAATGATTTGCTATCTGCAGCCAGAAATAAACCTTAATGCCCGGAATCACAAAATTTAAAAGAATACCGTCTGCAACTGTTATCATTACAAGTGCAAGCTGATAATAACCTGTACCAAGTCCTGCGCCTTTTGTAAAGGAAATACATATAAAATATGCCGGTGACAATACTTTCATGAAATCAAATATTTTTGACAGTGTATCTATTGCGATACTGCTTGTCTGAATAAATGCATTGGATAATATTGCAAAAAATAATATGTATATTGTATAAAATCCCATCTGTGCTACTTTTTTTCCCTGAAGAAGTTTTGAAAAATTTGTTATCAGGGCACCTGAGACAGCAATAAATATTATATTGATATACATTGCTTTTTCATTATTGAAATTTGAAACTATTCCATCAGTTATCCCTTTACAAAAATCATCCGTAAATAATCCGTGTCCGGAATTTATTATCTTTCCTATGTACCCCTCAAAGTCAAACGTTTCACTGCCCAGTATATTATCAATTGTATTCTGTATATCATCTGATGATATTTCATCCATCAATTCACTGTAGATATCATCGTTTCCCGACACCTCACCTGACATATCCTTCCTCTACTTTCTCATAATACTGCTGATAGTCTCCAACAATGTTGTAATTATCGGCATACTTACCGCAAGAATCATTATTTTTCCAAAAAACTCTACCTGATTGCCTATCGCACTGTATCCCGAATCTCTGCATATAGCTGCCCCGAATTCTGCAATATATGTAATAGCTATTATTTTCATAAGTATACCCAGATAAACAGCTTCATCACCCATGTATTTTTTTACGCCTGCCACAACATCAATAATTCCGCCAATTTTAGTCACGGCACATCCAAGTATCAAAAGACAGCCGCAAATTATTATAATCGTACCAAATTCGGGTCTACTGTTTTTTAATGGCAAAGCGAGAAATACAGCCATTACCGCTATAATTGCTATTTTTAACATTCTTCTACCACACTTTCAAATTTATATACTTTTATCTACCCAATAGTAAACAGCTTTTCGATAGTTTCAAACAACTGCTCTATATACGGAACTATCCATAAAAAAACAAGTATCAGACCTGCAAGGCTCACCAAAAATGCCTGTTCATCTCTTCCCGAATGTTTTAAAACAGTCCCCAGTACCGAAACAAGTATTCCAACCGCTGCAATCCTGAAAATTAAATTTATTGTCATCTATTTCTCCATTCCTATATCTCTAAATTCACATTCTCCTAAACATACTTTCGATTCCGCCGTTATCACCTTAAAATTATAAAAGACATATCCCGGTCATCATCCCTGAAATAACACCCATAACAATACATATTTTTTTCTGTTCAACCATTTTTTGTCTGGCATCAGACAAATTTTTTTCAAGTCTTTTTTCAAATAATTCTATTTCATTTATCTGCGAACAGATATCCAGCGTTCCAAAACTCTCGCCAAACTGACATATTATTTCTCTATCTTCATTACTCAAAAGTTCTATGTACCTGTATTCCCTCAGATGTTCTCTCCAAAATTCACCCGGAAGTCCTGCATTTCTTTCCTCTGTCTTTTTTGCTATGCCGTCCCAGAATTTTTTTCCGTAAACACTTGTTTTTGACATCTGCCTGCATATCTGTGACATGCTTTGAGCCGAATAATTTATCTCACCGTTTATCTCAATAAGCATCCTCTGCCATTCTTCCAGCACTTTTACACGAAGCATATAACGCTCCCAAATATACCTTCCAAACATTGAGCCTCCCACCGTAACAAATAAAAAACCTATTAATTTTACTGTTAATATATAACATTCCCCCTGTCATCAAATACAGCACTTATCTTTCCCATCATGCCTTTTTTCAATAAAATATATCTTTTAAACATTCTCTTTCTGACCAATTCACCTATAACCGGTTTGTTAATCACTTCCTCCATATCAAGTCCGTGAACTGTCGCTATAATGTTAATCCCGCAGTTCATTACATAATCTATGGCAGCAGCATCCTCCCTTGAACCAATTTCATCAACTGCAACTATTTCAGGCGACATTGAGCGTACAAGCATCATCATCCCCTCTGATTTTGGGCATCCGTCAAGCACGTCTGTACGACAGCCTATATTATTCTGCGGACATCCTAAATGACAGGCACTTATCTCCGACCTCTCATCAACAATTCCAACTGTCCTTCCCCTGCTCCCCGCATTCCCGTTTGCAATGCTTCTCACTATATCTCTCAAAAGCGTTGTCTTTCCGCATCTTGGCGGAGATATTATCAATGTATTATAAAAGCTGTCATCATTGTACAGATAACCTATAACACTGTCTGAGCAGCCTATTACCTCATGTGAAATTCTTATATTTATAAAAGAAATATATGTTATGCTTTTTATTTTTCCGCCATCCCATATTATCCTGCCTGCAACTCCGACTCTGTGTCCTCCCTCAACAGTAATAAATCCCTGCCTTATCTCGTCCTCAAATGCATATCTTGAATAACTGCTTATATAAACCATCGCTTCTTTTATCTGTTGACACGTCACCCTGTATGCCTCTTTTATTTCACTGACCGGCTTACCGGTACATGAAATAAAATATTCTTTTGCACCATAAACTACAATAAGAGGCATATTCACACGCAGTCTTATCTCCTGCAGCCTTGAAAAATCAATCTCCGACATCATAAATAACTTTCGTATCTCTTTCGGAAGAAGTTTTATGATTTCTTCTCTTTTCTTGTCCATCAAATCACCTCCCATTTCATTTATATGTATGCACATTTTAAATATGTTAAGTTTATTGCTTATATCAATTAAATGAGTTATTATTAAAAAGCAGAAACACATTTATGATGTTGGAAACAAAAGATATTGTTTTTCCAACTGATACCACGGATTGTTTTGTAAATAATACTTTTTACACACAGGATTTGCGTATCCGCACACTTGACACAAACCTGATATCCGCAAAAAGTGTGCAGAAATGGAGATTAAAATGGAATACGGTTTAATAGGAGAAAAACTCGGACACAGCTACTCAAAAGAAATACATGAGAGTCTTGCAGACTATACATATGAAATACATCCTGTCAGCAAAGAAGATTTTGATGATTTTATGAGCAGACGTGAATTTAAATCAATAAATGTTACAATCCCTTACAAAAAGGATGTAATCCCTTATCTTGATGAACTTGACGAAAATGCACAGGCAATCGGTGCCGTAAACACTATTGTTAATAAAGACGGCAAACTCTACGGTCATAATACAGACTTCTCAGGATTTATGTATATGCTTAAAAAACATAATATTTCTATAGAAGGAAAAAAATGCGTTGTGCTCGGTGACGGCGGTGCTTCAAAAGCTGTTGTTGCAGTTTTAAAGAAAATGGGGGCAAAAGAAGTTATCATTGTAGATATTATCAAAACAGACTCAGCCATCACTTATGATGAATGTTTTGAAAAACACACAGATGCAGAATTTATTGCAAATACAAGTCCTGTCGGCATGTTTCCTAAATGCGACGCTTCACCTGTCGATTTGACTAAATTTCCTAAATGTGAAGCAGTTGCAGATGTAATTTACAACCCACTTGAGACGAAACTTGTCGCTCAGGCAAAAGAACTTGGAATGACAGGTGTAAACGGACTTGAAATGCTCGTAGCACAGGCACTTTACGCAGTTGAATTTTTCCTTGAAACAAATCTTGATGAAGCAGAAATCGATAAAGTTTATAAAAAGATTTATGCAGATAAACTTGCAGAACAGAATAAATAAACAAATTTACACTGTTTAAATTCACTTAGCACAACAGCACATAATTAACAAAACTGCAAACCATGCAAAAAGCAGTAATGAACATTTACTTCATTACTGCTTTTTTAAGATTTTTATTTATTGTAGTTAAACATATTCTCTGTATTTTTATATTTCCCGTATTTAATTATTTTGCGTATCCATGCGGATGATTTTTATGCCACTTCCACGCCGTTGCAATTATCTCCTCAAGTTCTGCATGTTCAGGTTTCCATCCGAGTATACTCTTTGCCTTTTCACTTGATGCGATAAGTTTTGCAGGGTCTCCGCCACGGCGTGGTGATACAACTGCCGGAATAGGATGACCTGTTACTTTTCTTGCTGTCTCTATTACCTCTTTTACAGTAAATCCTACACCGTTTCCGAGATTAAATACATCACTCTTTCCACCGTCCATAAGATACTTAACTGCAAGTATATGTGCCTGTGCAAGATCTGTTACATGAATGTAATCTCTTACGCATGTACCATCTTTTGTATCATAATCATCACCAAAAATACTTATTGACTCTCTCTGTCCGTTTGGAACCTGAAGTATAAGAGGAATAAGATGTGTCTCAGGATTGTGTGCCTCTCCTATCTCTCCGCTTACATGAGCTCCGCAGGCATTGAAATATCTGAGCGCAACATAGTGAACACCATGTGCAACATCTGTCCATTTCATCATCTTTTCCATTGAAAGTTTTGTTTCTCCATATGGATTTGTAGGTTCTGTCCTGTCTGATTCGAGAATCGGAATACTCTCAGGCTCCCCATAAGTTGCTGCTGTTGATGAAAATACAATCTTTTTTACATCATGTTCAACCATGCTCTGAAGAAGAACTTTTGTGCCATATAGATTGTTGTCATAATATTTCAATGGGTTTGTCATACTCTCACCCACAAGTGAGTTTGCAGCGAAATGAATAACTGCATCTATTTTTTCATTATCAAATACACTATCTATAAATTTTTTATCTCTGATATCTCCCTGATAAAACTTTGCTTTTGGATTTACAGCTTCAATATGTCCTGTTTCAAGACTGTCTGCTATAACTACATCTTCCCCCGCATCTACAAGTTCACTAACTGTATGTGAACCGATATAGCCGGCTCCGCCTAATACCAATATTTTCATGAAAACCTCCCTTTCTACGGCATAAACCGCAATGCAACTTTTTTTTGATAATTCCTTAAGTCATAATTATATTCCAACAGCTTTATTATGTAAAGCCGTTACTATGTTTTATATTAACAAAATAATCTGCACCAGATATTATTGATACTGCCTTTTTTAAACGTCTCCATACCTTCGTTTTAAAATAGTAACTGACATTTTTAAAATTTATCAAGTTCATCCAAAAGAACCTGTTCAGATAAAATTCTTACCGCCTTTATTCCAAATTTCATTGCTCCATCAACATTTTCTTCCCTGTCATCAAAGAAAATACTCTCACTTTTGTCAAGATTATACTTGTCACACAGAGCTTTATATATGGCTTCATCAGGCTTAGCTTTATGTATCATATATGAAACCATCAATCCGTCAATATCATCCATAAAATCCGCATATTCTGTATGCTTTTTGAACAAAGACTCAGGATAATTTGACAATATATAAATTTTATATCCTTTCTCTTTCAATTCATGAATTCTTTTCCATACCTTTGGTCTCGCTACATGCATATACTCGCCATGTCTGATAAACCACCTTATCACTTCCTCATCATCAGTATATTTTTTACAAAATGTATCCGCAATTTCTTCATCAGTTTTTGTCCCGAGGTCAAAGATACTCCATGTTCTATCAGGATCATCAAACATCTGTGTTCCGACTCTTACAGCATCTGCTTCATCAAGACCATAATCCATAAGCATTTCTTTCCATCTGTAATCAAGAAGTACACCACCAACATCAAATATAAGATTTTTTATCATATTTTTAATATTCCTTTCATTATAATTCTATCTTTTCAATCTCAACATGGCTGTTTCTAATACCATTCTTCCATATCATTATATAGACATTAAATTCCACACCGTCACAATCATAAACAAACGGTTCTTCTCTATAAACTACTGCTTCTCTTTTATTATCTTCTAATTCCTTTTTTCTCTCAAATGCTTTTTTCATCAGCAGACTTTTATTTTCTTCAACATATATGTTAAATTTTCTGTCCGGATAAACAGACGCTGCTTTTTTTATGTACTCCATAAGCATCATCACAACTTTTCTGTGCTTTTTTAATCTGAAAATCTTTGCCAATCTCTTTGCATTCCTTACAGTTGGATTTTTTCCATAATCTAAAAGCATTCGTTTTAAATCATCATCCCCGGCATTTTCCGCCAGTTCTATCATAAATTCATTGGCATCCTCAGAAAGATGCCACTTATCTTCAAGCGGTACCTGATAAATGTCTGAAACACATGGATAACTGCAATAATTCAACGGTGGAAACTGTTTTAACGATGCTATTTTAAGCTCCTCAGCAGTACATGCCCCCTCCCCTAAATAACACATCTTATCCCATACAATCGCAGTCTGATACTCTAAAACACGCAGATGTTCATATCTTTTTATCCAGAAATGACCTATACTTCCATAGTTATAATAATGATTTTCAATTTCAATGTCATCAAAAAAAATAAGAAAATACGTCTGCTCCTGCTTCACTATAAGCACATACCCATCATCTCTCTTTTCCAGCTCAATATCCGTAAATCCCTCAAACTTTTCGATATATTCACCTGTACATTTCGCATTTTTAAATACAAGGAAACTTTCAACTGTGTCATTCATAAGATAAATAATTTTGTAATCGCTTCTTTCATTTTCATCACTATTTTGATTTACACTTATCGGCTCAAACATCCCTTGCTCAATAATAATGTTTAATTTATCTATGTTTGTCAGATTCAAAATTTTATGCTCCTCATACTATAAAGTAGTATTGTTTATAGACCCTCTCCAAGGTCTTTTTATTATATTTCAAAAATTTCAGGAAATGTAACCCCCGAAAGTATGCGACACTTTTTGGGTTTTTATTCCTATTTCTACAGATTTTCAATACAACAACATATCATAAAGCAACTTGCACAAAGGGCGCAATCCCTGAAAACACACGGTTTTCATAGAATTACGCCCTTTTTTAAATTTGTTTGGATTATACTCTCTTTAATTATATATTACCTAAAACAACGTAATTCTAACACTTTGTTACCTATATGTTACTTTTAAATATTTATTGATATTGTATATTATTTCATTTTCATATGCAATATTGATACTTTTACCTTTTTGTTTAAGTAAACATATCAATGTTTCTTATTATAATTTAATATTGCCTGTACGATAGCTTTCGCAACATTGTCTCTGTTAGCTTTATAAAGCTTTGCATCATCAGGGTCAGATACAAAACACACCTCAATAAGAAGTGCCGGCTTTGATGTCTTATTTAAAACCCATAATCCTGATGTTGTTTTCACACCTCTATTTCGGAAACCAAGCTTAGAAATCTGATTGCAAATTCTCCTTGACAAATCCCCTTTAATCCCTGTTGTATCTCTTACCCACACTTCAGTTCCCATTGTTTTCCCATCCTGTACTTTCTGATGGTCTGCGGAATTGAAATGTATGGAAATATCTATATCTCTAACCTTTGAATTACATTTTGCACAAATTTTTCTGAGCACATCCAGCTGGCTTGTTCCGTTATTTACCGTACAATCATATGCTTTAATCCCATTCTTTTTCAGCAAATGTACTACCTTCTTAGTGACAATTCTGTCCTCTCTGCTCTCGTCAATATAGTCACTTGCACCACAGGCTATCTTACCGGCAGGATTGTGTCCTCCATGTACTGTTACTGATTTTATCTTACTCATAGTCTTTGTCCTCACTTTCCGTGTACTTTACACTCTTATTTATGCTATTCTTCGCATTTTACTTCTGGAAGTCCGGCAACTGATGTCAGAATACTTACAACTCCGGCTACTACCGCCGAAGATACTGCAAGTTTCCAGTCAACACCTGCCACGGTACTTCCAACTGCTATCACTGAAACTGCCGTCTGAGCCATTGTTTTAATCGCTCTAACCGTAGCAGATTTTACCCATTTCTGAGTATTAACACTTACCTTAAACACACAATTCTTAAACATAAATAAAAACCTCCTTATTTCTTCTCTAAATCCTCTATTCTGTGATTTGCTACTTTTATATCTTCCGAATTTAAAGCTACGGATTTTTCCAGCTTATAAACCCGGTCGATTACCTGATTATGTACATCCTGCTTTTTCTCCAACTGTTCCAAGCGGTATGCTACAAGAGCTGTTGATTTTTTATTTGCAAAATATGCTCCGCTCGCTGTGCCGAGCATTGAAATAACTGCTATTATTATTTCTATTGCGTATGCTGCCATTTGTGTCTCCTTTCTTGCCTTTTTAGGCATTAAAAAAGAAGCCTTTAAGCTTCTACATGCTGTTCGATATATTTTTTTACTTTTACTCTTAATTTCGCCGGAACTTCGTCAATACGATTTAAATCGTATGAAATTCTCTCAGACCAAAATTTCGCCATCTCGCCCACCCCCTTTCTATTCACTATAAATAACCTCTGACATCTCGGCAATGGCATCATTCTGAGTAGTCTGTCCCTCTTCAATCGCATTCAATCTGACCTCAATATCTGAATACTGATGCAAGTGATATGTAGCAATAAATTTATTATCCTTTTCAGCGTATGTCACATTATCAAAGGTATAATTTTCATAATTACCTACGATATTTCCATCATCATTAACAAACTTAAATTCTGACAAATTTTTGTCCGTTAATTTCTGTCTGTTGTCTTCAATCTCTACTACTGTATCAAATTCTGCAGTAATTGTTGTTGCTATACTGTTGTCTGTAACTTCTAATTCTGTGTTGTCTTTTAATTTGATTTTCATAATGTTTTTATTCCTTTCTTAAAAATAAATTTATATATGTGTTAAATGACAGTTTAGCGAAAAATATTCAATTTGATTATCTTGAAAATTTATCAGTTACTTCCGACACTTTAATGCAAGATTATTACTCGGAAATGCCTATTCGCACAATTGCAGGAATAATAACCCGACCGCAAGATACAAATAGTTGTTATTTAATAGCAAAACATACCGCTTTGTACGGAAACGCTTTAAAAATGAATTATGGAGGTGAAATAAAACTATATACTCTTGCTGACGGAAAGTGGACTTCAAGGGTTTTATAGCATTTTTTGTAAAAAATACACTTTAGTTTTTAAAAATTCCACGTGCATTTAACGTATAATTCACTGGTATATCCGCTGTAAGTGGGCGTAAAAATACATTGCCATTTGTTTTTACAGTTAATACGGCAGCGTTATTATCATAATAAACAAGATAATTATATGGCACATCATCAGGTGTATAGGTTAGTTTACAAAAATAATAGTCAGTACCTTTTGTTAAAGCTTGTTTTGTTGTAAAAACAATTGCAAAATCTACCAAACGGCAACCTGTAAGGATATAAGCTTGCAAGGTGTTATATGAAACATAAGTTGTATCCGTTTCGACAAATAAGTTTGAACCTACATTTTGCCAAGCCATATGCGCTAAACTGTCATTTATCGCAGTTATCTTATCATTTAGTGCTTTCCCCTGTATAGCATCTAAAGCGTACCCTGTTGTGGTGGCGGCAAGTGAATTTAAAATTGTTGTTTTGTTTGCACCTGCTGCAATACCATTTAATTTAGATTTATCACTGGTACTCATCAATCCATGAGCCGAGGTTGTTGCATCTGAATATGTAGTATCAGTAAACTTTGCATTTGCCGGCACATCACTGCTTACTGTATGATTATTTACTTTTCCAGAATTGTCACTATAACCTGAATAACCTACTCTCATAGGTAAAACATCATCCCCATGCTTATAGTTTGTTTGAAAATAAGTTCCATCCCATTGAGAATTTTGATACCACTCTCCTTGATGTGATGTTGCATATACTAAATTTGAAGAATTTGCAATTCCTCCAGCGGTATTTGAACCTGCATATAGATGTGTATGATTGCTATCAGATTTGCCTTTCAAACTTTTTTTAATATTATTTCCATCTTCGTCTGCAACTGCTTTAGCTACTGCTAAGTTAGCATCCAATACAGCTACACCGCCTGCAATTCCCTTTTCAGACTCAGGTATGAAGTTACCGCCTGCAATATCCTCCGCTTGCTTTGCATATTTCTCAGCCTGTTGTGCATACCATTTTGAGTTATCAGTATCTTCATTTTCCCTTAATCCACTATTACCTATCGCATATGACTGTGACAGCTTTTGAGCTTTTTCTGCATTTGTAACGCTCTCTGATGCACTTTTTGCATTCTCAGACGCCTCTAGCCCTAACTGTCTCGCCTCTTCTGCTTTCTGACCTGCCAGTTCCGCTGCCTTATCGGCTGCCTGCTTACTTTCCGCTGACTTTTCACTATAATACTTTGAATTATCTTTTTTCTCTCCTTCTCTTATTCCACTATCTCCTAATGCATATGACTGCGACAGTTTTTCTGCTTTTTCTGCATTTATAACACTCTCTGATGCACTTTTCGCATTCTCGGACGCTTCTAGCCCTGACTGTTTCGCTTCTTCTGCTTTCTGACCTGCCAGCTCTGCCGCCTTATCTGCTGCTTGCTTACTTTCCGCTGACTTTTCACTATAATACTTTGAATTATCTTTTTTCTCTCCTTCTCTTATTCCACTATCTCCTAATGCATATGACTGCGACAGTTTTTCTGCTTTTTCTGCATTTATAACACTCTCTGATGCACTTTTCGCATTCTCGGACGCTTCTAGCCCTAACTGTCTCGCCTCTTCTGCTTTCTGACCTGCCAGCTCCGCCGCCTTATCTGCTGCTTGTTTGCTTTCCGCTGATTTTTCACTATAATACTTTGAATTATCTTTTTCCTCTCCTTCTCTTACTCCACTATCTCCTATCGCATATGACTGGGACAGCTTTTTGGATTTTTCTGCATTTATAACACTTTCTGATGCACTTTCTGCATACTTTTTCACATTTTCCACAGATTCAGCTACATTTGTTTCTAAATTTTTTGCAGCATCTGCATATTTCTTTGCTTCCGCTATATAATCTGTTAAAGCTTTTATATTTTCCTTCTGTCCTACAGCCGAATAAGCAGGATTTTCAGTAGCCTTTAAAATAAATGGAAATGTACTCACCACTAACTCCTGAGCCGTATTTGAAAAACTTATACATAGTTTCAAATCCCCCGCCTCATCTGTTTCATTTTTAGTTAAATGTACTGTAACAATATTGCTATTAACTGCACATTTAATTGATATTGCCTTATGTTTGGCCGTTTCGCCTTCACATACACACAGGTCAAATTCTCCAGGGTCTGCAATAAAAGTATCATCCCCATTCATGATAGTACATATAATTGTCGGAGTATCTCCCTGCATACAGTTTATTACCGGTATTACATTGGCAGATTTAACATTTAATGTAACTGGTATTTCCATAATTCACCTCCATCTTTAATTTTCCGATCCACTTTGCTCTATTGGAAACAAAGAATAAATATACTCATCAAATGCAGCAAAATCTTTTAAAATCTCATCTTTATTTGCATTGAACAATTCTACATTCTGAATAACTTTACTCGTATTCGGTGCATCATTGACCGGAATAGTTGCACTCATATAAGCCACCTGTTCTTCTTTTCCATCAACCTCTAATACACTCACTCCTGTCACTGACGTCTGTTTATTCAATTTAACCATCCTAATTACCTCCTTATATTTGTTTTAATTTAGCAATTTCCTGTTTTAATTTCTGAAAATCTTTTACTAATTTCTGAATCATACAAACACTCATTCCATTTAGATTTTCCCAGTTAATGTAATGTAAATCATCACCTGTCGGAATATGTTTGTATTCTCCATTAAAAACGCTTGGTGTACGCTTACCAACTATGTTGTAATCATCTATGTTTAAATCATGTTTAGCAAAAGCTCTTTCTATCGCCTGCGCAGTTGTTCCAAAGCATATACCATTTCTTTCAGCAATTCCGTCATATTCAAAACTGTAAATTGGTATATCCATATAAATATCCTGAATATCGGGAATCTCAACAATATTTTTCTTGATACGTTCATCTGATGATACTTTAGACTTCACATATCCTACTGTGGCCAAGTTACCATATCCTGAACTACCCTCAGATATAAAACCTCTGCAGTTTTCAATCTTAACATTTCCCGCAGAAGAATATAATACATTTATTTTTGATGAATTTAAGTCAATTGCATCCCTTGGATTAAAATAAGCATTGTTTATCCAAACACCGCCATCTGAACTATTTATATCAACTTTTCCTCGATTCGTACTTGATTCAGCACCAATTACCAGACGCTTGCTTGCCCCTTGCGCTTCAATAAAATCTGTAAAAATAACATTTGACCAGACTTTTGTTCCACCACTCGCCCACTCAAGTCCATTGTTTGTTATATTAAACGGACCCACTGAACCTGAAGTAGCTTCGACTTTTCCTTTCATTCTGACATTACCATTTCTATCTAAACTAAAGTTAGAACTATTTACAACAAGCCTGTTAGAATTAAGTGTAATCTGCTCTGATGACTGGTTTATCTCACTACATACCCCACCCACAGAAACTTTACTGTCTATCTGATTTTTTGCCCATGTTGTTGTCGCATAACTGCTCATACCCGCAATCGTTTGATAATTCCCTAGTGTAGCTTTATCGGCTTTCAAACTAAGTTCTGAAGATTTAGCATAATTGTTCATTCCATCCTTGGTTTGATATATTTCTGACACTTTAGCATTTATCTCTTTTGCTGTCTGTTTTAATTCTGAACCTGTTATATAATCGCCATCAATAACTCCGACTTTTGTTTTTATTTCATCAACCGTCTGACTAATCAAAGAAAATTTCTTTTTGTTCTCTTTGTCTTTTTCATAAAATTCTGATTTCAAATTAGTGCTGCTTACATGAAATGCCGACATTTGTACCTTTTCTTCTCTTCCTTCTTCATCCGCTGTTAGACAATATGCCGTCATTGCTCCACCATATTCAAGCTTTATCGCATATATTTCAATACTTCCCAAATCATCTGCCGGAGTAAATACAGGCTTTCCTTTTTTGCTGTCATATGTAAAATCATATTTCACTCTCGTTGCTTCTGAAAACTCATACACATCCCCAACTTCAAGGCCAACAGGATAATAAACCATTGCTCTGCCTTTTATATATGCTGATAACGTATATACTTTCCCATCTTCCGGCATAAATGAACTGTCTATGTATGAATAACTGTCAGATAGTCTGAATATTTTACATTCATAATGTTTATATTCTCTGTCCCATTGTTTTTCACCGGCTTCTAAATAATTTCCAACAAATGACCATCCATCCTTCATTGTTTGACTGTCATAATAAAGGTTATATCCAAGATCATCTAAAAGCTGTGATTCAATCCGGTTAAAAGTAACATCTAATGTCTGTCCCGTAGGATCATAATTTATTGCGCTGGACTTTATCGTTTCTGTTCCATCGTTTATTTCCTTTATCAAAGACGGAAGATTTATTTTTTTCGCATTTATATTTGCGTTATCATCTACCATCTTGTCATTGATAAGACCATCCCTTATTGCATTTTCAGTAATTCCACCTTCGCCCCAGAGAACATTTCCATTTTCATCATATATTATGATTGTATAGTTGTCGTTTGCATCCTTGCCAATCTGAACTCTTACCTGATTTCCATCAGATATCTGCATCGTTGAATCTTTCAACACCATACAGCCATCTTTAGACTGTATCTGTACATCATCCGTATAGATTTTGCCTGCAGCTATCTTATCAGCAGACAACGATTCAATAAGCGCACTTTTAATAACACCGTTGCTCATCCTCGCTACAACAGAATCTGAAAAGTCCGATGTAATTATTGTATTCCTGATTGTGTCAATAATGGCCGAATCCGATGTAAGATTCTTTATATTTCCCACAGCAGCTGTTATATTATCTGTTGTTATCGTTTGAGCAACAATATTTTTTATAATTGCGTCTGTAGCTGTAAGACTGTCTATCTGTGCCACTTTAGCAACCAGGTTATCTGTCGTTATACTTGACGCCCTTAAGTCTTTTATCCATGCCTCTTGTGCAGCCAACTGCTTAGTTACAACAACATTCTGTGTATTGCTTTGGTCTACAATAAGACTTAATTTTTCACCGGTTACTGCACCAGCTATAGAACCTGATGCTGTAGCCGCCGTCGTATTTCCCACACTGAAGCTGTCATTTGCAGGATTGTCAAGACTTATCGTCTGTTTATTTACCCTTAACATGACACCATCAATACCAAGCAACTTAGCATTAACTTTGTACCAGTTTCCAACCTTGATTTTTTCTTTTGTACTATCAAGAAGATGTGGGTCTATTGCCGATATTGTATAGCTACTGTATGGCTCAGAATAAGCTTCAATATATTTTTCCGCTTCTTTCAAGAGTTCCTTTGGCTCTTTGATATCCTCATACAATATTGTACGCTGAATTACTCCATACAAATTTTCATTCTTTGAAAGATACTTCTTTCCACTATTTACAGAGGCTATGCTAACCCTTTCAAGATTATCCTCATCAGTATAAACTTTTGTACCAAGTGGAATTATTCTCGTACAAAGATTACTCATGTCCTGCTCACATGAATAAGATAAAAGATTGTTTCCAATTTCTATTACACTATCACCGCATATCTTTCCAATCTTTTTTGAAACTGTCAGCTTGTCCGGTACTGCTTTTCCATCAACAACCTTATAAGAAAGTAAAATCTCCCAGTTGTATTTTGAAATCAATGCTGAAAATTCATCAAATGTCGTTCCTCCGCTTGTTGATAACTCTGCTTTTTCTGTATCTGTAACAGTCTGGTCAAACTCTATTTGAAATGTATGCTGCGGTACACTGCTGTTATGTCTTTTAATCAGTTCCTTTGCCATATCAACAGGTGACATATTAAACGGCTCAATATCTGTACTACTGTCCTGAAGATAGGCAAGATATCCCTCACAGGTTACCTGCTTGTATATCACTCCATTGTTATCCATCAGTGGAACAGCTTTGAGAACTCGACCTAAAAACTCTACATCATTATCATCAATACACTGAATTTCAGTAAGACATGGTACCAACATTTCATATCCGGGATTATCCGGATAAATATCACACGACAATGAATCAATACAGTTTAATTCTCTTGATATACTTCCCGACAATTTTCTCTGCATATCATCCGGCTGCATATTATGAATAATTTCATTTTTAACTGTTCTGTTTTCAGTTTTTTTAAAAATTGTAATAGTCCTCATATAGTCTTTTCACCGCCCTCTTTTACTGAGTACATATACGGATCTGCCTTAAATGTAGCAGTAATAATACAAGCTTTTCTCGTTGATGCAGACGCATCAAAGGAACTGATTTTTGCTTTAAAAAACTTCTCAGGCAATGCACTGTCAACAAATCTCACCTTACCAGCCTGAGCATACAGCCAATTTGCGACCTCATTTTTAGACTTCTCAACCTCTAATCTATCTATACACTTTTTCCACATCTTTACTGTGATAGTTCTGTCATCGTAAACTTTCAATCCAATTAGGTCATATACATCAATTGTCGAGTCACGAAACGGAACCGTAGTCTCAGAGCTTCTAAAAGAAGGATATCCTATATCTATACTCTCCACTGTCATTCCCTTGTTAGATGCCCTTATGTCATTAAACGAAAAATCACGCATTTGCTATCCCCCTTCTCGTAAGATTAACCTTTGCCCCCTGTAACATATCCACAGTGTTTAATGCAGCTTTTCCAACCACATTTCCATCCATTTGAATCGTAAGATTTAATTGCTGATTTGATTTTTGTAAACCTGATGCTCCTGAACTTACATCTTGTACCGTTGTTGGAAGGTTTCCGGTAATAATGTCTGCAAGTCCCTGTGTTTCCCTTTGCAATCCCTGTGCAAAACCAAGACCTGTATATGCTCCAAGTTCAGCCATTACTTTTGACGGTGAATGTATTCCAAGGTTTTTCTTAACCTGCTTTACCGTCTGTCCGGTAAGCTTCGCTATAGCCTTATATACATCATTACTTCCTTTTTCTATACCATTCGCAAATCCTTTTGTAACATAAGCACCTATTGATTTCATCTCTTTATTGTAAGTTTTCTTAAGTTTTGCAATCTTAGTCTTATATTTTTTCTCAAGATCTTTCATCTGCTTTTCCGTTGATTTTTTCAAATCTTGATTTTGCGTTACAGCTTCCTTTTGTGCTACAACATTTTTTTGACTATATAACTGCTTATACTCTGCCCATTGCTGGTCATTCATCTTTGTAAGAGTTTCAACATCACCTGCAGAAGTCACACCAAGACCTTCTATTTCTTTCATCATCTCATCTGATGCTCCTCTATTGCGAAGTATCTGCAAATTTGTACGCCATTTTTGAAGTGCATCAACCTGACGTTGTAAATTCACTACAAGACCGTTTTCATCATCCGTTTTTGACAGACTAACATCACTAAAAATACTAAAACTTGATGTGATAGATTCCTTAGTTGACTTCACCTCTTCGTTATATGTATTTTTAAGTTCTTTCAACTCTGATTTAAGAGTTGACATATACTCTTTATAACTTTTTTTATAATTACTTAAATACTCTTTTTTACTATTAACAAAATTATTTCTTGCTTCATAATACTGTTTCAAAGCCTCGGTATGTGCAGATGCCCCTTTTTTCGTTGCCTTAACAACCTTATCCCAATACGTTTTAATAGTCTTTTCATTGTAACCATTGCCATTAGTCTTCAAATCTCTCATTTCAATTTTATTTTGAAGATTTGTAACAAGAGCCTGCTGTTTTTTCTCAAAAGCCTTTCTCTGTGCCTCAAGCTTTTTCTGACGCTCTTTCTGCTCTTTTTCCAGCTTTTTTTGATATGCTGCTCTCTGCTTTTCAAGACTTTTCCTCTGTTTTTCACCATTGTTAGTCACCTTATTTCTTGCAGCATAATATTTCTGCAATGCTCTTGTATGCGCAGTAGTCCCGGCATATGTAGCATTAACTACAGCTTTCCACCACTTTGCAATCGTAACATCACTATAACCTTTTCCATTTGTTTTCAGGTCTTTATTCTTTATTTTATCTGACAATTCTTTTACAAGAATATTTCCAAGTTGTTCAGCAGATTTTCCAACATTTTTGGAACTTGATTCAATACCCTGTATCAAACCATCAACTGTATATTCACCAGACTTTTTAAAGACTCTTGAAGGTGAATGAATATCAAGTTTCTTTTTAAAAGCCTTATCAGCAGCATCACCTAAATTCTCATAAGCTTTAACAACCTCAGCTTTCTTTTTCTCCACTCCGGCAAGCAGACCATCAACACTATTCACTCCGGCATCTTTCATAAGTTTTGTTATCTTATTATTAGCCCTCTGTATAGCATCTAATGAATTTTGTCCACCCTTTTCAAAACTTCTCTTCATCCCAGAAGAAATATTTATACCAACCTTATTAAGCTTTTTCTGCATATTGTCGGCACGCTTCTGAATCTGCTTGTTTATCACCTCATATGCCACTGTAGGATCATCTGAACTTCCATTTATTCCTTTAGTTATTTCCTCCGGAATATATGCACCCTGCTTTCTTGCATTGACAGCAATTACCGTCAACTGCTTATTTATCGCTGTTCTCAAAGCAACCACCGCTGTCTCAGGCGACTTGCTTCCATCCTTTAATCCAGCCGCCAACCCTTTAGGTATTTTTGTACCTGTTTTTTTTGCAATACTTACAGAATTATTGAAAGCTCTCTTTGTGGCATCATCAACTTTTAATCCTGAGCCACTCATCTGAGCAACGGCAGTATCAAATGCTTTTCCAAGATTTTTATACTGTTTTGCAGCTTTCTTTGCGGCATTGGCTGAAGCATTTGTTTTGTTTTTCTGCTTATCTGTTACTTTTCCATAATCATCTATCTCTTTTTGTAACTTTTTAATATTTTCTTCACAATCACCTACTATTTTTTTCTGTTCTTCGATTGTTTTATTTAACTTAGAAGATGTCTTATCATTTCTCTCCTGCTCTGCCGCATATTTGCTTTGTGCCTCTATCCATTTTTTATGCTGTTCATTATTATTTACATCGAAATATGCATCATTCTGATGCTTTTTAGCTTCCTTATTCCACTCCTTTTCTGCTTCAATTGCGGCGTTCTCCGCTTTTGTTACTCTATCTTCTGATTCTTTAAGTTCTTTGTTAGCCTCGGTAAGTAAATTTTTCGCTTTACGCTTCTGTTTATACTGTTCTTTTATGTCATCCCATGCTGCCTGCGTCATATACAACTGCTCATAATTTGCAACTAATTTTTTTACTTCAGTATTAGATAACTTAAGCTTGCCAGTTTCTTCATCATAAGCTTTCGCCAGTTCAGGTATCTGTCCTGACAACGAATTTACTATTGCTTTCATTTCATTTTTTTGAGAAGTATTCTTTTTCTCAATTGAATTAAGTTTCATCAATTTTTCAGCCTGCATCTCCACTGCTGCCACTTCTTCCTCAGCAGATGAAAAACTATCCTTTGCAGCTTGTACACTTTCTTTTATAGCCTTAGTCTTTTCGTTCAGCTTATCAATTTCTTTCTGGTCCGCCTGTGCTGCCTTTTCAGTTGCAGTAACATTTTTCTTAGTTTGCGCTTCTGCTGCTACAAACCCTGCTACAAGTGTTGCCAAAGCTGTTGCCGCAAGTCCTATAGGATGTGCCATAAGAGCTACTTTAAAAGCTGTAATAAGTGGAGTAACTGTTTTTACGACTGTAAGCCCAACAAAAATTGTCGTCAATGTAGCAAGCGATGCTGTAAGCGATACAACCGCCTTTACAACATCTGGATTTTCCTCAACAAATTCCTTAGCCCATGAAATCGCTTTCTGACCATGCTGATACATACCGTCAAGAGACTCATTAAGCTGTGTTCCGATAGCAATCTTTAAATTCTCAATACCATTTAACATCTTCTGTTTAGCTGTCTCTGATGTATCAGTCATCTTTTTATAAGCCTCATCAGCCGCACCGGTACTATTCGTCACCTTTTTCAGAGTATTGTTATAATCCTCTGTTCCTGTCTTTAAAAGAACTGTTGCTGCAGTTGCAGCTTCCTGACGGCTGAAAAGATTTGAAAATGCTGTTGCATCACCGCCAACGCTGTCACTTAATATCTGAATAACATCACCAAGCGATTTTCCCTCTGACATTAACTCTGCAAATGATTTGCCGGTTTCTGTCTGTAATGTCAATGCGACCTTTTGTCCCTGTTTTGATAGTTCTTTCATAAGAGACTTAATATACGTCGTAGACTCACTTGTTTCAATACCTCTTTTAGTAAGCTGTATATATGCCGTTCCCAAGTCCTGCAATGAAACACCATAATTCGCCGCATTGGTAGCAACTTTACCAATACTTGATGCCAGCTCATTAACCGATGTTTTACCTAAGTTCTGTACTGTCAGGAATACATCTGATACCTCAGACGCATCTTTAACCTTATTTCCATAAGAATTAAGAACCGTTGTAAGACCATCAATTGCCGTTGTACTGTCTGTAAATCCACCTTTTGCAAGTTTAGTGGCTTCACCTACTGTTTCCACCGCCTTTGATGTATCAACACTCGCTGATATAGCCTGATATGTTGACTCAGCTATATCCGTCACCGCCGTTCCTGTCTGTGTAGACAGGTCAAGCATCTCCTTATTAAGTGTTCCCATCGACTTTTTCGATGTATCAGCAATCGTACTAACCTTTGCTGAAGCTGTTTCAAACTTCTCAGCACTCTCAGAACACTCATACAATGATTTTGCTATGTCCTCGACCTTTTCTTTTATTCCTGACGCAACAATCTGGTCTGCAAGATTATTAAAAGCCTGTCTGTTACTTTCTCCAAGCTGTTCAACACTAACCCTTACTTCCCTGACTGATTTTCCATACTGGTCTATTGATGTTGCACAGCCATTTGCCGAGTTTTTGGCCTCTTTCATATACTTATCATTTGTATTCAAGGCTCTGTTTGCTCTGATAGTCTGTGCTTCCGCAGTATTTAACTTATTTTTCCAGTTTTCTACTCTGCTGCCGGCGGCTTCATAATTTCTCTCGCCTTTTTTTATTGCCTCTGCAAGTTCATCAATGGTTTTCTGCTGCTTATCAAGCTCCGCATCCGTGGCTGTTCCGGATTTCTTCATTTTATCCATCTCAGCCTGTGCATTTTTATAATCTGCTCTTAACTTTTCAAGACCATCTGCAACTTTTTTCTGCGACTCAGCACTATGCACATAACCGGCTTTTGTTGCATCGAGTTTACTTCTCTGTCCCTGAAGCACCTGAGAAAGAACTTTATGCTTTGCCTGAAGTGCTTCAAGACTGTTCGCATTTTCGGCATACTTCTCTTTAACAAGACTAAGCTCTGATTTCATTCCCCTAAGCTGTCTATTACAATCCTTAACCGCTGCATTAAACTCTTTCTCACCCTCAAGCACTATTGATGCACCAATTTTATTTTTATTCGCCATCTTATCACTCCGCTTCTAAAAATTAATAATTTCTTCTCTTTCCTCTGCACTGGTTATCATCTTCTCATATGTATTTGCAGAGCCTCCTGCAAACATATTGCAGATTGAAGATGCAAGCATACTCATTTCAAGGTCAAATACATTCTTATATTCGTAGTACAGATCAGAAAATTCCCCGATTGACAGAAAATTACATTCTGTCTCAGAGCATCCCAGTTTTGTCTTTGCAATCAACTTATACCAGACGAAATTTATTCTCCCTCCGTCTGGCTCTCCGAGTTTTTTTCATCGTTCTCATTTTCCGGAAACATTGAGCCTGCATATGTGGTAAAAATTTCTGTTGCAAGTTTTGCCGGATTAGAAACCGCATACACAATCTTTTTATCAGGAGCTTTCTTCCCTGTAGCCTCTGCCCCTTCCTCAAGGAAAAGCATTGTAGTATCAAGCAGCACCTGATAATCAATTTCATCCAGATAATTTTCACTTTTCTCAGTATCATCACTTCGTGAAAATATCTTATTTTCAAACTCTTTCAAACTTCCATACTTTTTCTGAAGCTGTGCAAGTGCTCTTATTCCACAACAAGCTGGATAAGTCTTCCCATCAATGCTCAGATTAAATATCCTCATAACCTCACCATCCTCTCACATCAAAATATGCCGCACTGCCCGGCAATGCAGCATACAACTTTTCAAAAAATAACAAAACTACTCCGCTGTCGGTGTAAATAATGCTTTAAGAGCAGCTACGGCATCTGCCTCCGACTCAACAACAGCCGTTCTTCTGTAAAGCCCTGTCTGCTCATCAGGGTAAATAGTACCTACAACAGATGGTGTTGTATATTCCAACTTTTCCTCTTTAGTCTTTGCATCAACAGAATACGGTGCAAATTTAACTTTCGGATAGAAAACAACTTTATACTTTCCACCATTTTTCTTGCTGATATAGCCAAATCCTACCGCTATAGGCTCATCATTGCTTGTAGCATCATATACATCAACTGTTTTCGAGTCTCCGCCGCTTAATGCAATGCTGTTTTTCTTCTGTCCAAGAAGCGGGCCAAAGATAGCAGGATCGTCATCATCAATACCAAGCGTTATATCACCGCCTGTTACTGAGCTGTCGCTGTCCTGCAATACATCATCCGCATAAAGTTTCGCATCATTCGAGTTTAAGTTTTCCTTGAACTCAATCGCCCCCGCAAGTTTGGAAGGTGCTTTATACTTACCATCCTTTAACTCACCATGTAAAAATGCTTTTAAACCTACCTGTGCCATTTAAACCTCGCTTTCCGCTATGTTTGTCTCATAGCATATGTGTCTTTTTTTAACATCTCTCTCAACAGTATTTAAGGCAACTTTTGGATAAGAAAAACCGCTTAAAAATAAAGCGGTTTTAATAGCCTTTTGCATATTGAGATAATTTTTATTTAAAGGTACAAAAAGATGTACCTGAAAATACATTTCATTCACAGCCGGGTTATCATCTGCAAATCCGCCCGGCTTTTCTGCTGCCACATTATAAACAATGTATGTGTCTGCATTTCCGTCATAAACATCCATAGCAACCTCTGTGCATACGGATTTCAAGGCAGTTTTCAAATCACCAAGAACACTCATCTTTCCTCCATCAACCACATAAAAATTTATTTATAAAATACTGCTGACCTTTGCCTGTAATCTTTGTTGTTTTTGTTTCCAGAGGGAGTCCATTTCCTCTCTCAACTGTCCTCACAACAATTTCAAACAATCCAAGTTCCATTGCTTTCTGTGTCGGAGCTGTTGAACCCTGACAAATATAACCTTTTTCACGAAGCCACTTGTAAAATCTCTTTTCTCCAAGCTGCACCCCATTCTGCCTTATCATCTTTGCCACATCTCTTACAAGCATCGAACTATCTGACGCAGAAACGGCATCTGCAAATATTTCTTTTGGCTTCATACGCCTGTTATCATCCAAAAGTTTTGCATTATCCTCTTTTAAACGATTGATAGTTCCGTCTGCCATCTTCAAAGCTCTTGCCATGACCTGCTCAGGTGTATTCCATGCCTTTTCAAGGTCAATAAGATACTGCCTGCACTGTTTGCCTTCTGGTGTCCTCTGTATCATGCAAATCTGTTTCGCCATATCTACAGAGATTTCATAATCTTTTGATGGTCTACCACAATTTTCAGTTTTACTCATTTTTGAGTAAAAGTCTAATCCCTCTGAAAAACCATATTCAACCATTCTCGGAAACCAATCGTTAAATCTTGTATTGATTTTCAATCTTTCGTGCAACTCCCTTGCTGATATTGTCTGTTTATCTAAATCTACTTTTAATAAATCGTTCATTTTATCCTCCTCGTGCTGTTATTATTTATCCAAAATCTTTCGTCTGATAGCATCTACACCTTTTTGATATACAAGTGTTTTTGTTGTCACCTGCGGTTCACCGTTCTTCATATACTTCTGCTCGATAACCCTGAACCAACCACTATCAACATATCTCTGATAAGGAACATTGAACCTGTCCAAAATTCCCTCATTCCTTAAAAACTCAAAAATATTATTTCTTCCATAACCCTTAATTGAAAGAACTTTCGCAACCTCATTCATTGAAATAGCTGTCTTACTATCCGCCACCGCATCGAAAAATTCTGCTTTTGGTGTCATTTCCTCAATCTGCTTGTCTTTCTGTTCAAGCATTTTCTGAGCCTCGATAACCGCAAGTGCAATCAAATTATTTCCGCTTGGAAGCTGTGTCTGAATAACATCTTCCATCTCATGAAATCTGTTTATGTACTTTGCTGTAAACTCTGTACCTTTTACACCAGTCAGCTTGTGTGCTATAAACTCGCAACCTTTCTTTGTGACAAGATAACAAGGTTTCTGCCTATTAGACTTGTCTGTGTACTGACTTTCTGTGAAAAAATCGGTGTGTCCAACTTTGGACGCATCTAACTGAGTTATGTAAACTCTTATATCCCTTAACAATTTGTTATGTTCTTTTTCAACCATCTCCGCAACTTCTCTACTATCAATATATTTCTTTTCTACTATTCCTGAATTATTCATATTTTTTTCTCCTATCCTGTTGATTTTTTCCTCGGAGTATCTTATACTTTCATTACAAGATACTTTCTTGTTTAAAGACAATTCCAATGCTTTGTGGGCTGTGGGAATTGTCTTTTTTCTTTCTACACTTGCTGCTTACTTTCACAAGAATGTCGCCAAAGACTTTTGTTTTCTTCGTCTTATCCATGCGTTCTATACATTTGACAACCTTTACAAAACTCTCCTCTGACAGTTCAACTAAACACTCCAACATTTCCAATGCCATAACTTCGTTTTTACTCATCTTTAATTCCTCCTTGTCGAAATTGATATTTTATCTTAATGTCGTTACTATCATTTGAACGCACCTCATTTCATATTGATATCATGGCAAAAAGTATGAGACTGAAACATCAAAGTATTTAGCAATTTTCTGTAATTTTTCAATCTTGGGTTTACTTTTTCCTTTCTTCCAATCTGAAAATGTAGAACTTGGTATTCCTGTAGCCTTTGAAACCGCATATGCTGTTACACCATTTTTTCTAACCAATTCCTCAAATTTTCTGTAAGAAAACAATCAAAATCACCTCCTTCTATGAATTCTTAAGTATTGCAAATATTTAGGAAATCCTATACAATAGAACTACCAAAACGCTATTATTATTTATTTTTTTGTTTGTGATTTCGGATTTCCTAAATATTTAATCAAAGTATAATTTGGTTTTCCTAAATTGTCAAGCACTTTTTATGATTTCCTAAAAACAAAGGAGTGATTATCATGTTTGAAAGATACTTGGAAATGTTAAAAGAAAAAAAGCTAAAAAACATTGATGTATCAAGAGCAACTGGAATTCCGGCAAGTACATTCTCTGATTGGAAAAAAGGTAAATCCTCACCAAAAAGAGATAAAATCGAAAAAATTGCTAATTTTTTTGAAATTAATCCTGACTGGTTAGCTGGTACATCAGATATTAAAACAAAATTCCAAGAACATCCACAGCAAAAAGTTCCTTACTATTTCAATTCAGAAACAAGCAAGATTGCTCAAGAAATATACGATAACAAAGAACTCTCTCTTTTATTTGATGCTGCAAGAGATGCTGATCCAGAAGATCTTGAAATCGTACACAATATGCTTATGGCTTTGAAACGGAAGGAAAAGAGAGATTGATTCACAATAGGACACCTCTAAATTGAGCTGTCCTATTTCTCTGTAATATCCCATTCATTTTCACAACATCCTTTCAAAAACTTCCTGCATCTTCTCTAAAACCTTGTCCTCACTGCTATTCACAGCAGACTGCATAAAAGGTCTTGCCGGCTGATGACTGTTTCCGTATTCAAGTGCAAGTGCTTTCTGATAATTTCTAAACGGTTCAACTTTTCCGTTTTCACGGGTGTAAGTAGATTTTGTTGAAGCCCCCTCCGCTGTCAGATAGCCGATGTATGCACCATTTACAGTTTTCTTTGTCTTACGTTTAATAGAACTTATAAGTTCACCTGTATCCCTGTGTGACTGCAACTCACTTTTGACCGAACTTTCATAAATCGGCAATGCCTCATCTATCATCTTTGGAGCTGCCTCATCAAATATATTTAAAACATCATCAAACATATTATCCGGAAAATCAAAATCAAATACCGCCATCATTCCACCTCACTGCATGACAATTCAATGTAATACTCGTCTGTACGATACGTTCTTTCTACCTTGTACAATTTTTCATCGTATTTCACATTATTTTGTCCTGAATACTCGTCAAAAGCTACTTTAAAGACCTGCACGACCTTTTTATTATTTCTCAAAGCATTATAAAACTCACTCTGTCTTACCGACTTGACAGCACAAAAAACTTCCAGTTCCTCTCCGGGTACTTCCACCTCAAAACCATCCTCATCTTCTTTCTTTTCCCCTTCACTTATAAGAAAAAGAATATCATTCAGTGCTTCCATTTGTGTATTCACCCCCAAGCGAAAGAAAATCACGAAGTCCTTCAAATGCTTTCTCAAATCGTTCAGCCTGATTATCAAAGTTAAACTGCCACTTACAATACAATTCGCAAGCCTTAAATATAAGCATATCCTGTGTATCAGCACACGCTTTTTCTTCTGATATGCCTACTCCTCTGAGCAGAAGCAGACATATCTCAATATTGCTTTCAATCTCATCATCAAGGGAACTGTGCTTTATTCTCAGGCTCTTTTTGATTTTCTCTCCAAAATCCGTCAAATATTACACCCCCTTGACTGCTTTTTCCTGGGCTTCAAGAAAACTCTCTATAATAAGACTTTTCACATTACCGCTAACACTGTAGCCCTGTTCATCAGCAAGAGCCTTGATATCAGATATAGTCATCCCTTCAAGCTCTTGCTCCGTATAAGTTGAAATCGTGTTAGGGACTATGAGTTTTTTTGGATAACCTCGACAAGCGAATTTTTGTCAACGACCTTTCCATCTGCCATCATAATAGCCTTTGTCATCTGGTCGTCTGTGTCGTGGTCTTCGTAACGCTTAACCGTTACATTAAGATTAGTATTAAGCATATAGTCCTCCATACGGAACATAAAAGCTACTACCGTATCTGCTGAAACAGTTGAAGAAAAATCTGACATATACTCAGATGACACAAAGTTTACAGGTCTGCCAAGTATTCTGTACTCAGGCTTTCCGGAAACTCCGGCATTAACACGGGCAATAGGCTGGCCGCTTGTATCTGTCATAGCTGCAATCTGATTAAAGTATGTACTCTTAGTCATATACCATTCAGCAGACTCATAAGCAGCCGGAAGTTTTCCCTCTGCATCACATAAGTTTTTAAATGTAATATCCTTACCCTTTGCAATTTCAACTTTCTGACCCTCTACTACTTCAACGGCATCTGACAAAATACCCTCAGGCTGATTTGCAGATGCACCCTCTCCTGCAATAATAGCCTTTTCTAATGCCTTAACCATTGCCTCTGCGATATTGCTTGTAAGAGTTCTCTCAAACACATCAAGCGTTACGGTATCAACAGCGATCGAAACCGCAACAACACACTTTAACTTGAAATAACTGAAAGTGATAGAGCCAAGTGTTTTCTTCTGCTTATCTGTCTTTCCTCTTTCAGTAGTCCATGTTGCAACAGGTTTCGCAGCCGAAGTAGGGACTGTCGCACCGCCTTTGTAAAAAGTTCTTGTAACCTTGTTAAGAATGTCACCTGTCTTTTCCATTTTCTCAACAATTTTATTAAGAATTGTATTCGGAATAACTGCACCCGTATCTGAAGTAGTTGTAACTTCATCACTATTTGTAAGATTTGCAGACATCTTCTCACCATGCAGCACATAATTCATAAAGGCAGAACGATATTCGATACTGTTTGTAGGATCTTCTTTGACAATATCACCCACAGAAGCCACAATTCCATCTTTAGTACCTGCATGAGCCGCATTACTGAGTACATTTGGCACTTTAACAGCACCTTTCATTGATTCAACATTGGCTTTCGCCTCTGTGTACTGAGTATATTCATCGTCAAGAGTTTCAACATCCTCCAGCTTTGCCTTATACTCGTCCATCTTGCCATCATCAAGAAACTGTGTGGCTTCATCAAGCATCTGATTACGATAATCAACATAATCCTGTCTGCTTTTAAAATTTTTGATTACATTCATAAATTTCATGTTCAAATTTCCCCTTTCATTCTTAAAATTTTGATTTTTTCCTTGGCAACAAAAAAAGCCTCACTCGATTTATCAGCAAGACTTCTTGTTTCTGACCCTTTGATAAGATTTCTTATCTTCGCCTTTGTTTCATCCGGTATAATTCCACCAAATGCGTTATTTATGCTAAACGGCATATTGCCGCTTTTGCCTGTTTCTATCAATTCATCAACAAAACCATATTTCATAGCCGTTTTTACATCAAACCATGACTCTCTATCCATCAAGTCAAGCAGTTCTTTTTCGCTCCTGCCTGTTTTCTGCTGATAAATAGCTGATATGGCTCTGTTTGCCGTCTGTAATATCTGCGACTGTTTATCCATATCGTGATAATTGCCTCTTGCACCGCTTGAAACATTGTGAATCATATACATTGCAGTCGGAAATGCTCTCACATGACCTGTTGCACACGCCACGATGCTTGCAGCACTACAACATGAACCGCTTATATCCGCCTGAATATTACCTTTATACTGACTGATACTATAAGACATATCAGAACCGGCAAAAACATCACCACCACCGCTGTTAATAACGATAGTTACATCATCACCATTTGCATTCTCAAGCTGTTTATCAATATCTTTCGGACAAAAAGCATCATAACCAAACCAGTCATATATCCACTTATCATCATTGTTTACAATAGTTCCTTTTGCATCAATCTTCACCATCACTTCCACCTCCCTCTTTCAGCTTTCCGGTATCTTTTCTAAGCAGTGCAACATCTCCACCCGGAACAGGTGCAAGATTAAGGTACTGTCTGACCTCATTTATAGTCATTATTCCTCTGTCAACAAATGAAGTAAGCTGCAGCTTTGTGCTCATACTTGCAAAAGTAAGATTGCTGCTTTCAAATATGATTTTATTACCACAATTTCTCTGCTTTCTTGAAAACAGTTTTCTTGTATATTCATTTGCCATCTGGCATATGATAGGCTCTATCGCAGCCTCATAGTATGAAATCCACTCATCCTCGTCATAATTTGAATGAACAATCTTGTCATTTGTGTTAAAAAAACCATACACTCTCTGTATGGTTCTATCCGTCTGCGCCGCATTGGGTACATAATCATTAGGTTTTATCTGCTGTGCCTCCGCTTTAGAATCAACTGCTGCCACTCCAAACGATTTTGAAGCTGTATTTAAATAATTCTCAGCAAATTGCCTTGCCTGCTCCTGTGTATCTTCAGGTCTTAACGATGTGGAACTAAATTTGAGCAGCCACCTTATTACAGCACCATTTTTAACAGCCTTGATAATTCCCTGGTCCGATGTAGTCACAACATTCATAAGTTCCACTAGTGCTTTTCCCGGCGGTTCACCAAATATATCGTTATCGCAATAATCTTCACGCAAATGAATAATGTCCGTGTACGGTATTTCCATCCACTTGCCATTTTGAAAATAAAATTTAAGATAAAGCACCTGATTATAATATTTTGCATCAACAGATGCAGCCGGTATCGGATATAAGCCACAGGGCAGACCAAAATCATCCCTTATTATCAAAATAAAAGCATTATGATTAAGAGCAAGCTGATTTGCAACTTTCTCCTGCATCATCTGCCCGGACATATACTCATTAGGTTCTTCCAAAAGATTTTTTATGTATGGCATGGGATTTACAGCAATATCCTTTGACCCATCTTTTTTAAATGTTTCCCGGATATGTTTAGCCACCGCCTTACCTATAGCCTTGGTCTTTGGTCTTATACATGAACGCACTACATCAGACTGATACAGCTTACCATTCCACGCATAAAATCCATTGCCGACATCGGTAATCATTTGGAAAGAGCTTTTCTTACTTACATTTTTAAATCTACTAAAAATTCCCACAATTTCTCCCTTCCAAAAATTTATATAAGAGACAGATATTCTTCAAGGTGATTTTCAAGCATGACATACGCATCCAGCAGACCGGCAAGACCGTCAATTCTCCTTGTAGGACTTGTACCCTTACAAGGCTGGATATTATTATTTTTATCAATATCAACAGATGTATTGCATATGCACCATTTAAGCACCGGATTGTTGTTGTAAATAATTCTCTTTGCCTTAAGGTCAGCACCCAATGATTTCATTGGAGAAGATAAAGTTTTCTTTCCCTGTGCCACCGGCTCCATAACGCTGCGGCCAAATGTGTCGTTCATTTCCTCAACAAAATATGTTGCACTCCATGCGTCATAGCCATCCTTGAAAAGATAAATATCTTTTTCAAGCTGCATTTCTTTGAACCACTCGACCACATACTTGTAATGTATTTTATTTCCGGGACAGGTTCTCATCCACCCCTGTTCAATCCATAAATCATAAGGAATTTTATCTTCTTTTACTCTTTGCTCCACCAAATCTTCCGGAATCCAGTACATCTGCTCAACATAGATATTATCATCACCGGGCACCATGAAAAGCATTGTTGCATTTGTCAGGTCATTGGTTGATGACAAGTCATTGCCACCTATTCCATACCTTGGTTTAAGCTCTGCTATATCAAATAATGCGTTATTATCAATATCTTCAAAATTAAGCCAGCTCTCTGATGATGTCTCTCTGATATTAAACTCTTTGCAAACAAGGTTCTTTACAAGAAGCGGATTTTCCTGAGCTTTTCTTACTTTGTCTCTCAGTGTATCTTTATTCTTGATGGTTCCCAAGCCGGGGTTTGCCTTAATCCAGCAATCTTCCTGAACCCATTCCTTACGGCTGTCAAGCTCATAAATAAACGGGAACAAATGTGGATCTTTATAGCCGTTATCATCAAAAAGACCATTGATAACTCTCTCAGCTTCATCATATTTTTGGTCGTAAATATCTTCCCTGATAGTTCCTGCCGTAGATGTGATATATATAAGCGGCTGGTCTCTAGCCGTCACACCATCTGCCATAATGTCATACAATGCTTTGCCATTCTTCCACTGATGAATTTCATCCATCATACAGCCATGAACATTCAGACCGTCAAGACTATCTTTGTCAGATGCAAGTGGTCTATACACACCATTATTAAACTCCTCACTGGACAGCTTTGACACAAGCGGCTTTATCCTTTTGCGAAGTGCCGCCGATTTAAGCACCATTCTCTTTGCTTCTTCCCAAATAATATTTGCCTGTTCTCTCTTAGTCGCAACAGCATATATCTCCGCTCCCGGCTCTCCATCCGCAATAAGAAGATACAAACCAACGATAGACGCAAGCAGCGACTTACCATTTTTCTTACCAACAATAAAAATCGACTCTCTGCACTGTCTGTTTCCATTATCATCAATAAAGCCAAACACTGCTGCCAAATGTGCTTGCTCCCACAATTCTAAACGAACATCATTTGTCGTTCCCTTTTTATGTTTTGACAATTTACAATAGTTTTCCGCAAACTCCAAAATATGATTTGCTCTCTTTGCCGAGTAATGATATTCATCCGGATTTTTAATATGCCATGCAAGATACTTGTACCATCTGTATATCTTATTTGATACTTTAATCTCACCTTTTTCAATCCTGTCAAAATACTCAAGGATAGGATTGTAATCTAAACAATATCTTCTCATACATCCTCACGCCCTCCAACAAACTCATCAAAGCCATCGTCTTTCTCTACAACCTCAACGGCTTTCGTTTTCGGAAGACAATCCTGCAATATCTTCATTGCCTGGGTCTGTTTCTGAGAAAACTGTAAATAAAGCTGTGCATCAGGACTCTGTTTAGTTCCGTATTGATTTTCGCCATTCTTGTATTCCACTGTAGTTCCGTCACGAATGATATTTTCCCTGAGGTCCTGCATCGTGATACTCATAAAAGCAACATCATCAATAGTAGCAAAGACAAGTTTCTTTTTGTTCTCGTCAATCTCCTTAAACAACCGCTTCAATCTTGCAACTTCTTTTTTCACCCGCTTTTGTTTGTCTAAATACTGCGAAATACTGTCTGCTTGTTCATCCCTACGCATTGCTTCCTCTTCAATTTCTTCCGGTGTTACCACTCTATTCTCACCTCCTGATACCACACCCCCCTTGTGAAATGACCTGCGTTTCAAATCAATCTGGGCTACCGGTGTTTTCAAAACGCCCCAAACGCCAATAAACAGGGGGGTTAGAGCTTTGCTATCGGCTGTCCGTTCTCATCGAACATGACAAGCAAGCCCTGTCTCTTGTTATTAACTCCATGCCCATCGAACTTATCATGACAATCCTTACAGACATACTCTAAATTGCCATGATTTAAAGTAATATCAGGATTTAATATGTTCTCAGGTGTAATGTGTGTACGATGATGTACGATATATCCAAGCTGTTTACCACATTCCTGACACATACCTCCATCGACCGCAATCCTCTCACTTATAAAAGACCTCTTACAGTCTTTCCATGCTTTGCTGTGATAAAATTTGTACGCATATTCCTTTGCCATCTCTCAACCTCACTCATTTGACATATCTTTATATTTTGTCAAATCATCTTTATCTGTGTTCTTTCATTAGAGTGCAACAAAATTATTTACTCCCATTTGACACACCTTTAATATGTCAAATACCGCATATAATAAAAAAAGAAGCTACCTTTTTCGCTTCTTAAATGATAAATTTTTTATTGCTTTGTCCTTATTATCCTGATTTATTCCAATATATCTGAGTGTAATTGATATATCTGAATGGTTAAGTATCTCCTTTATCGTCACTGCATCATGCGTCTGCTGGTACATATGATACCCAAATGTCTTTCTAAGAGTATGCGTTCCTATCTTATCAATATCAAATTGTCTGCCTGCTTCAGATAGAATGTTGTAAGCCTGCTGTCTGGTAATCGGTCTGTTACCTCTTGGAGACTTAAACAGATACTCATAGTCATCCTTGCCATATATATAATCTTTTATGACAGGCTTAAGCTCTGCATTGATAGGAAACCTTTTCTCCTTTCCAGTCTTTTTCTCCCTGATATAAACAGCATCTTTCCCTTTAACATCACGCACACGAAACTTTAAAATATCAGATATTCTCAGTCCCGTGTATATACCAAACATAAACATCATATAATCTCTATCGCTCTTACCCTTTAGGTATTCAGCAATATCCATCACAACATCTAAATCTCTGATAGGCTCAACAGTATTCAACCAACCACCTCCCAACAGTACAATAACCGTTATAAGTGTAGAAAAAAAGGAGAAGATATTATCCTCTCCTTAATCAAAACTACTGTTCCTACTCTTGCGATATTAGCATTATATCACAGAATTGCTTCGTGTGATTCTCATTTTTTTAAAAATTTATTATATTTTTATATACATTTTATTCTTATTTTTATACTTTTTCTTTCATTTATAAGGTACACATATATGCGTTTTATTAAAGTAAATTTTAAAACTTACATAATTCCTTTGAAGAAAAAATATGACATTAGTTTTTTAAAGGAGGAATTTATATGAAAAAAAATACAATAAAAAAAATTATTTTAACAACCCTATTGCTAATAATCAAAACTATATCAATAATGCCTGTTAATTTTTGCAACAACAGTTTAAAAACCTGCTGTAATGTACTAACATTTTTTATTGATAATTCAAATTATATATATAATTGTTGTAAAACGATTATATATACTTTTTTTAAGCATCGTTAAAATGATAAGACTGTTGCACTCAGCATAATCTATACAATTTATAATAGTTTTCTTTTTTACATATTGCCTGAATAATGCTTCGTGCAACAGTTATTTTCTCTATAAATTATCTTACTTTTTATTTCTGTTCATCTATAAACTCACGCATCATTTTTGAAATCTGTGACGCCTGACTCACTCCTGCTTTCTCACAAGCTTCTTTAAATTCGTCAGTCAGTTCTTTTTTCAACTTGAACGACTTTGATATTATACCGACCTTTTTTTGCCACTTGTCTGTGGCTTTCGTCTGTGCCTTTGGCATCATGTCACCTCTTTACTTTTTCTTATTTTCCTGCTATTATTTTTATACCAAGGACAGAAGCAGGAAGTTGTGGGTCTGCCCTCGGTTTGTTGTTTGTGTAAGCTCTACTTTTTAAGTAGGGCTTTTACTTTTTCCTTTGCCTCTTGCAAGTCTTTGCTTTCTTCCAAGATTGCTAAGATTTTTCTTGTTTGATTTTCCTCTGCTGTATCTTTTAACAATTCCGCTAAGTTCATTTCTTCGTTCTCCATTTCTATCTCCTTTCCTGCTATTCCCTTGCTACAATTATATAATACCATACGGTGTCCCCTATGTCAATGCTTTTTCAAAAATTTGTTTAATTTTTTTCAAAAAAGACGGTCTTTCAACCGCCTTTCCTTAATTTTCTAACATAAAAAAATGTTTTTTAAACTGTTCTGTAATCTTTTTTTCAATATTTTTATCAACACTATATTGTCCACACATCCCTCTTTCATCTTCCGATTCTTCATCTAAATTACAGCTTTCTATGTGTAGACAAGTTAAACATTGATAAAATCTTTCAGTATCACTCGCTCTCTCCATGTATACTTCTTCCTCCTATCTTGTTTTCTAACAACTCCGGATTGTCAAATGTATTGCCGATAACCTCAACGCATTTCCTTTCTAGTACATAAAAGCCTAAGTTGCAATAACCACACCCTGTTTCCATATTGCATGCATAACTATAATCAATAGTCCAATCACCATCTTTATATTTTACAATCTCAGGATAACGCTCTTTTCTATCAACAATATCATTTTCCCAAATAAGATTGCCGTTCTTATCTTTCAAGCCGGTGCAGCAACAGATTGTATGTTCATCCACTTCATAGCTCTCTCCATATTTACGCAACATTATAAATGGAGGATTATTTTCTGAAAGTCTGTATAAATAACCAACAACCCATTCTCCATTATCAATTCGTTTCGCTTTAAATAAATATCGATCTACCATTGTTTCTCCCTTTCTCACGCAAATGCTAACTGTCCATTTTCATCTGTTCCTATCCCATTCCTTGTAATATTCGGCATTCTCTCTGCCACACACATCTCTGGAAGATTCGACCTTACCAATGCTGCAGGTATTGGCGGACATACTGCATTCCCACATCTTCTTACCTGCTCGCTTCTTGGATATTTATGTCCCTCAAAATCATGGTCGATAATATAATCATCCGGGAACCCTTGACATCCATACAATTCTTTTGGTTCCAACATTCTCAAACCAATATCAACAATCTGATAATCAACTCCTGCTATAGTCACTAAACCAAAACGGTCACGAGATGTAATTGTATCTAACGGATTTTTAATATCCTGCCCCGTACCTTCACCATAATATTTGATTAGGAACGCTCTGACCTCTCCAAAATGACCATCTCCTGCTGTAATGGTAGGAAGCGGTTCCTTAATATCTCTACCATCACAATGATTATTCATTTGAATAAGGTTTGCAGTAACAAGACTGTTATGATCCCATGCTGTCACTGTCGGCAATGGATTTTTCACTGTGTCCCCAGCTCCCTTATATCCACCATCATAATATTTGTGCAAAAATGATGTTACAAGACCATATCTATTTGAACTATCGAGCGTCATAATAGGTTCTTCTATATCCTGTCCCCTTACTTCCTTAGCAGATGTTTCAGAATGATATTGAATAATTGTAGGACTTATAAGACATTGTTGATTGCCAGTAGTTATTGTATGTATTGGATTTCTGCAATCACCACCAGGATGATTTGTTGTATTTGTTCCCATGTATGGGGTAAGTTTAGGTTCAACAATTCCAAATCCATGTTTTGACGTAATTACTTTTAATGGTTCATCCATACTGTTACAATAATCTCCTTTTGCTCCACTATGATTTACCTGAACAATAAAAGGTTCCTGATTATCAATTACAAATTTTTTTAGTCCCCTTGCTATGCGTTCCATTGTCTTAGCTGCCAGCGGACGTACTGCACGAAGTCCGTATTTCCTCTTTATTTCCTCTGAAGTATCAAATATAGAGGGACAAGGCAAAGAAAAATCAAGCTGTGTATATGCACCTACATATGGCTTTAACAATCCGGCTTTTACTTTTTCACTATTCCTCTGAGCATGTGTTGGCTCCGGCCATGTAATAGGTCTACCGTCACATCTTGCAATCATAAAAAAGCGTTTTCTCATAGTCGGTGCACCATAATCTGCCGCAACAAGTTCTCTTGTATCAATTTCATATCCGAGTGCTTCAAGTTGCTTTCTCCATTTTTTGTATGTCTGCCCCTTTCTTTTAGGGTCAGGCTGAAATATCTGCATATTGACCGGTACGACTTCTCCCGGCTCAGCAATCCTGTTTTTTTCATGTTTTTCTGTTGTATTTACAATCACACGCCCAGTCTTTTTATCACGAATAGGAACACATGGCCCCCATGTCTGAAATTCTTCTACATTCTCTAGCATAATAACTCTAGGTCTTACAAGAGCTGCCCATTTCAAGACCACCCATGCAAGTCCACGGATATTCTTTTCTACAGGTTTACCACCTTTTGCTTTTGAAAAATGTTTACAGTCAGGTGAGAACCACGCAAGCCCTACAGGATGTCCTTTGCATGCTTTAACAGGGTCAACTTCCCATACATTTTCACAATAATGCTTGGTATGAGGATGGTTCGCTCTGTGCATCCGAATGGCTTCTGGGTCATGATTGATTGCAATGTCAACACTTTTTCCCGTGGCAATTTCAATACCGGTACTAGCACCACCACCGCCAGCGAAATTGTCAACTATCAATTCTCCGTTAATCATATTTCTCTCCCATCTTTTCTCTGCAAGCCGCCCTGATTACCACAATAGCCCGCTTTAGCCCAGCATAAAAAATATCATCATACTCAGCATCCAAATACGGTGCAACCTCTTTTACATATCCGTCAAAATCTGCACTCGAATACTCAGCTTCCTCTTCCAGCCTTTTGACTACATCAACTATTCCTGCAACAGCACATTTAAAACAACTTTCATATAATTCACATTTACCGCCCTGCTTATCACAAAAATCTTCTTTTGAATCTTTCATATCATTCAGCGTACCTAATAATTCACTCTCTATACTCAGCATACGTTCATGTTCTTTCGCTTTCTGCTTCTTTGCCGCAAGTTCAAGTATATGTATAAATTCTCTTTGCACCTGCACCGACCTACAATCCTTTTCCTTTGGATACTGCTTTACAAATGTATCTATTCTGTTCTCAATATCCTTTATTACTATTTTTTCATCTATCATTCTGCATTCCCCTCCTTAACCCGCAATACAATACGATTTACCGGAAATGAGTGAACACACATAACATGTTTATTTTCGTTTTCTTTAAGTGCAGCTTCATCAATGCTTATAAACTTTCCCTGTTCATCTGTAAATATCATATGCGGATTTTCTATTAAATCAATCACTACACTTTCCATATATTTCACCTTCAACGCTAATCTGTTTTTTTCTCTCACCGCATCCCCTTTTTCTTCACGAAGTCTTGTTTCTACCGCCTTGAGCTGTTCCACATTTATTTCCAAGTTTTTCACATAATCAAACTTTTTTATAATCTTAATTAACAATTTATTAAACATATCAACATCCTCCAATTTTCTTTGTTTCAGCTTATCTTTGCTCTTTCCTCTCTATCCTTTTCCGTCTGTAAAAAAATCATATACTGCCCATACGAAAGTCCAAGTTTCTTTGCTTTGTCATTAAAGCTTGCAAGCTCTCCCATATGCTTTTCTTTTTTCTTTTCCTCCATTCGTTTTGCCTTTTTCTGTGTTTTTCTTTTTTTATACATCTGTGCATGTCTTTTTTTACGCTCATACTCACGACATTCAACGGAACAATAATGCTGATTTCTCGCATTCACAGTAAATTGCTTTCCACATCCTATACATTTACTTTTTTTCTTTGTCTGTTTCATTCCTACTCCTTTCCGGGAGCTGCACCACACTCCCAGCTTTATTTGTGATGTTAATTTTCCTACAGCTATATGTAAAAGTGCATTTAAAACTTTTTTGCTGTCAAAATTATTATTTGTCTACTTCATCCAATAACCATTGAAATTTACACTTAACACATAAATCTCTTCCGACAGCACTGAGTTTACATCCATGACATAAGGCTCTTTCATCTCCGCCAAAATAAGGACAGTTAATGCGATAATGAACCACTGCTTCTTCTGTTGCACCACCATCATCAATATTTATTCTTTCAAATTCCAAGCCCTCATCTTCCATGATATTCATTAAAATATTTATTAAAAAATTTATATTCTTCATTTGAAATCACCTCAATAAATTTCTTACTTGTCGGATTCCGACAAATCAGCCACGTTGCAACAAACGCTGTTCAAGCTCATTCATATCTGATGAACTTATATTTCTTTGATTAAATGAATTAAACTGATTTTTCTTTTTCCCTGAATAATGATTATTGGAACTTGCAGCATATGTTGGCTTCTTGTCTGCCCTCTCTGTTTTATTCCAATAATCCGCTACACTCTTCCAGTTGATTCTCCTGCCATACTTGTCTTTCCAATCGATTCGGTCATAATATTCAAAAAACTTTTCAGGATTGATTTTAAGATTGTTTTGAGCAACATAATCTTTTACCTCCTGAAGCGTTGGCACTATAGATAGAGTGTTAGTATTTTTACTATTACTTTTACTATGTTTTAAAATGTCAGCATTTTCTCCCAAAATGTCTACATTTTCGTCCAAAATGATTACATTATCTGATAAAAGGGCGACTTTAACTAAGAGGTATGCTCTCTTCATTTTTACAGCTTTTCTTCTCCTTGTTGCGAAAAGAAAATTTTCCTGAATTTCTTTTGAAGTTAAAATTCCATTTTGTTCAAGCTGTTCCAATGAAAAGACACCCCGCCTTGCACAGCAGTTCACTATTTCATTTATACGATTGACCGCTTTGTCACCCCCGCCAAACATTCGTGACGAAATTAACAAAGCCCTCTCTCGCTGCCATTCACAATAATAACCATGTACTCCGTATATCTCCTGAAGCAATGCATATATGACGGCGTGCGCCTTTAACCCGCATTCTGCTGTTACAAGTTCAATTGCATTATCAGCCGCGCATTTTACCGGAAAGTAATCAATACCTTCTTTTCGGTTCATAGGCGCGTCCTCCTAAATTTAATCAAACAGGTATAATTTACAAAGGCAAGGAAGACATCCGACCAACTGACACTGTCCGAATAGCCGGCACCTTCCTATAACGGCACATATACTCCCCCTGATTTTCAGTAAAAAGCATACACGCCAAAAAACAAAAAATATATTATATTAACCCATATATTTCCCCCGAATAATCGAAAAAAATATACAAGCTAAATCCAAAAATAATAAAATATTATGAGGTCCATTTACCTCTGTGATGTTTCTCAACTGCCCTGTATTTTCTTGGCAGTTCTGAATAAAAACTTTCTTCCTTGAGTTTGTCCAGATTACAAAAAAACTCACTTCTTTTTCTATAAAAAGTAGCTTGACTGCAATGCACATCCTCTCTGCTACAAAGTTGCTGGAAACTCATTCCCGGAGTTGTACAATATCTTAATATTGCACTTGCAAGCTCTGCATCAGTAATCCTTGCAGCCTTTTCAACCATATCAACTTTACTGCTGAGTAAAGCAAGTCTGATTGCTACGTTTTCGACTGGAGACTCATTATTATGCATATGTGGCATTCCATCATAATTTATACCTGAAATACCTAATTCACTTTCAATATCCCTAATTTGAGCCTTCCATGAATTGTACTGATAACAGAAATAATTTAACTCCCGGTATTTAAACCGATTTAGCCTTTTCAAAGGCTTGTCATCTCTTCTCATTACATCTCCCTTTATGTTCTTCTATAGTGTGATAAGGTGCCTCTGTTTTTACTGCACCACTACCACACCTACTGCACTTTTCATTTATTCTTCTAGTGCTCCAAACTTTTCTGCCACAATCATTGCAAGTTACTACAAAAAATGGATCACTGGAACGATAAAAATTATTATCATTGTGCAAATCTGTCTCCTTATGAAATAATCGTAAAGCCCGGAAGATTATCCAGCTGCTCTTCAAGATATTCCTGAATATTCTCCATAGCATGTAATTTCCATGCTCCACCATCTGCTTCAAACAAAGCACACTGAATACCCTCGTATTTATCCTCTTTCATCCGAAATATAAAACTGCTCTCAGGCTGTTCAACTTCTGTGAATGTACGATATGGCTTTAACTTAACAGGACTAGGAATAACAGCATCGGACTTTGAAGCAACCCCTGTTTTCACTGTTGCTTTCTGTGTCACACCGTCATCACCATAACTGGCAATTGTTCCATTTTCTACTGTTCCTGCAAATTTCAAAAGCAACTCCTTGTCATTATTTGATATAAATGTTGACTGAACTCCAATAAGGAACCTCTCATGTTCAATAAACTTTCCAAAAGAAAACGATGGCAGTTCTGCATAAACAGAAGCTATATATTCACGCCCTCTGTCAAGGTCAAGACATGAATATAAACTTACCACTGTCGAACTTTCCACATGAATAATCATTTTGTCCGACATAATATCTGTACCAGATTTAATGTAATCGACAAGACTGCGAAGCGTTGTAAGTTTAATAGCCTCTGCCTTTGGATTATGTACTACTCTCTTTAATGTCTTATCTGAATAAAACTCCCCATTAACTTCCTTTATATGTGGTGCTGCCAGCTCAACTGCATATGCTAATGCTTCTCTCTCCATCTTTATATCCTCCTTTTATGCCTGTTTAACATTGTTTCTAAAATCAATTACACTCTTATCTTCTTTGATTTCTCCAGTCTCCGTATCTACAATTTGACCGTCAATCTCAGTCTCATTTTCCTCAATATCCTCAAATGACATCTGTCCTCTTATACCCGGACCATATTCCTCAGCATAGATTTTTCCCGTTGTCAAATCTTTTTGGGTACTGAATTTTGTGCTAACAGGTTTTATAGATGCTAACTTTGTATCTACTGAAATATCACACGTGCAATCTGTCCTATCCTCATTCTGCTCAAACGAAAGAGTAAGATTTATCTTTCTCTTGTTCTTCCATGGAGTATTAGGATCCTGCATATTTTTCATAACCTGTTCAAAAGCCTGATTTACTTTCTCCTGTAAAGCTCCACCAGCCAAATCATGTAAACTTATATCCATAAAATCATCCTTTCTCTTGATTTTCACCCACGCATTTACTATACTTTTAGTAAGAGTTGCTATTGCAACCCAAAAAGAAGGGAGATGAGCAGATGAAAAAGAAACTTTATTCTTTAATTTTAAGCCTTTGCCTTGTAGTTGGTTCTATCTCGTACACAGAGGTACCGGTACAGGCAAAAACTTACGTTTACTATGTTCCAGGTTCAAGCTATGCATACCATCCAAATCGCTACTGCCGAACCTTAAAACGCAGTAAAAATGTTAAGAAGATTACACTTAAAAAAGCGAAATCTCTTCACCTTAGCAAGTGTAAAGTCTGCCACTAAACCGACTTTACATTTTAACCTTTGGCACAGGACTTTTATCCTGTGCCTTTTTTACAACTGTAAAATAGCTGCTATCTGAGCAACTTTCACATCATTACTATCTTCATCAACAATGACCTTCGCCACAGCCTCAACAAGATATTCCTTGCAAAGCAATTCATTAAGATGCTCTGCCTCAACCTTAACCATTTTCTTTCTTCTACTCACTGTCCTCATTCTCCTTTCCATACACACCGATATAATTTTTCAATTTCTCCGGACAAATATGATATGTCCATACGCTTGACATTTTTACACAAGTACCAATATCAAGAGCTTTCTGCTGCATTGCAATTCTTATAAACTGTGGTGACACACCAAGTATCTTAGCCGCCTCACTCACTGTTATCCTCTGCTTTTCTGCAACCATATCAAACCACCTCACTTCATATTCGCTAAAATACGGACATTCAATTTAGTTCCTTTTTCCTGCAAATCCACAATCCCGCAAATAACATCATTAAGTTTCTCAAGATTGTTCTTGGGTATGTCATAAGCACAATTCACCTTTAAGTACAAATCAATGGCTTTCTTACTTTCACAATCTGCACTCTTTTTCTCTGTTGCCACAACACCCTCAGCAAGCTCCATCACCTGTTTATCATCCAATGTATCAAGAAGAGCATCACCTTCTTCAAACTTTCCCTCAGAAAAAAGTCTGAAAACTTTTTCCTCGACCTCTTGTCTATGGTCGATTTCCTTCTGTAGTTCTTTTGTCCTTGCAATCATCTTGTCTAAACGATTATGTTTTTTTACTCTATCCATCACTCTCACCTCGCTCACGCCGATATATCTGTTTGTAGTTTCAACATTTTTATGTGAAAAAACATCTTCTATACTTTCACCTCGCTTCTACAATTTCAACGGACACTCCTTTATCCTGTCTTTCAATTTTGAAACAATATATTCCAAAACTTCTACCGTTTGTGCTTCCTCTGGAAGCTCAGTTTTTATTGTGTTAAACACTTCCTTGACAACCTTATCAACTGTGCTGTTTTTAAGTATTATTTTTCCATTGTTTGAAGATGTATAATCTAAAGGCTTAGTTATTTCTACCATTGCTCTCACCTCTTTCTGCAGTTCCAGCGGTCTCTTTTTCATAATATACATCCTCTGCAACAACATCTTTATCCTTTTCAAAGTTCTTTGCATATCTCACATCCCTTGTCCAAAAGCAAGTGTGGTCGCTCTTATCTCCATTCATATAGCAAGTTCTTTTCTTGCAACCCTTTTTCTGTCCATTGCACAAATAAAGTACATTACCCATCTGTTTATCTCACCTCGCTTTTATATATCTCCACAAAAGACTTAGTATTTTGATTTTTTTATTTACTAATTATCCCATTCAATCAAATTTAATTTGATTTACTAGGTAAAAAAATATAATCTAATGGTATCTTGTAAAGATTACTCAACGCTCTACTCTGTTGCATTTTGGGTTCAGTCTTTCCCTTTTCCCAATTAACTATTGTCTGCTTGCTTACTTTTAGGGCTTTTGCCACATCCTTTTGTGTCATTTCTGCATTTACTCTTGCAGCTGTAAGACTAATTTGAAAACTGCTCACCAAACTTCACCTCCTTGTTTTCATTATAATAAATCAAATTTAATTTGATGTCAATACCAAAATCAAAATTTATTTGACTTTTAGTTGCTATAATTCAAGTTATATTGTATTATGTACTTAGAAAGAGTGGTGATTTTATGACAGATAACGAACAGAAAAAAATATTTTCAAAAAATTTAAATAAATTACTTAATGAACATAATAAAACTCAAAAAGAAGTGGCTGCTGCAATAGATGTATCTCCACAAACTTTTAATACATGGTGTAAAGGAATTGCCTTACCAAGAATGGGAAAAGTTCAGATGCTTGCAGATTACTTTGGAATTTTAAAGTCTGATTTAATAGAAAATAAAAGTAATGAACAAAACCAATCTTACTACCTTAACCCCGAAACAAGTAAGATTGCACAAGAAATATATGATAACAAAGAACTTTCTCTTCTTTTTGATGCTGCCAGAGATGCCGAACCAGAAGATTTACAAACCGTACATAGTATGCTTATGGCTTTAAAGAGGAAAGAAAAGGGAGAATAACAACAAAACTTCACAATATATAGGTTAAAATTATATGGAATTACATATTAAAATACGACAAAGACGAGAAGAACTTAATATGACACAAGATGAATTGGCGCAGGCACTGTGTTATAAATCCCGTTCTTCAATAAATAAAATAGAATTAGGCAAAAGTGATATTTCCTATTCAAAAATTGAGGCTTTTGCAGAAGCATTAAAAACCACTCCCGAATACCTTATGGGATTAGAGGAACACACTGAAAAGAATAATGCCACAGACTTAAGCGAAATATCGGAAGATAAATATAAAAAAATCATGTCCCAGAATATACAGTATTATATGAATAAAAATCATAAATCTAGAAATGAAATGTGCCATGCTCTGGGTATAAAATACACAACATTTACAGATTGGATAAAAGGTAATACTTATCCACGTATTGATAAAATCGACTTGATGGCAAATTATTTCGGTATCTGTAAATCAGATTTAATAGATGAACATTTAAACAAGCAAAAACAATCCAACTATTTTAATCAAAAAGAAAATGAATGGATGATATTGGATATAGGAACACGAATAAAAGCATTACGAACTCATTGTGGAATGTCACAAAATGAACTTGCTCAAAAAGTAGGATATACATCAAGAACAACTATTTCCAAAATAGAAAGCGGAGATATAAAAATAACCACAGAAGATGTTGTAAAATTTGCTAAATCATTAAACACTACAATTCCTTATCTAATGGGTTTGAACGAAAATGAAAGTAGTGAACAAAACCAACCTTACTACCTTAACCCTGAAATAAGTAAGATTGCACAACAAATATATGATAACAAAGAACTTTATGTTTTATTTAATGCTGCACAGGATGCAGAGCCAGAGGATTTACAGGCTTTACATGGGGTGCTTATGGCTTTAAAGAGGAAAGAAAATAGAGAATGATATACAATTTTGGAGGTGATGCATCTGAACGATGACTATAATATAAATGTACAAATTTTAGACTTCGGTAATTCCATTCCGGCTACCGTAACATTAAATGATGATGGTAGCTTTAGCATTTTTCTAAATGCAAGACTTTCTTACGAAAGAAGACTTGAGGCTTACTTACATGAGATTCGACATATTCAAAATCAAGACTTTTGCAATGAAATTAGTGTTAATGAAATGGAAACTGTTAATGAACATTAAATATTAAACCAAATACTACAAAAAGGAGAACACTATTATGAACTATATGCATTATTGCCCAAATTGTGGCAAACCATTTTCCAAAGAGGGAACACAGGCAAATTGTACAACCTGCGGTATGCCTGGAACATATTTACACATGACTGCTGAAGAATGGGATTCAGCATCAACATTTGAAAAAGATAACGCTATTAAAAATGCCACAGAAACCAAACACTCAGAAAACCTTGATAGAAAAATATATAATGAAGTAACAGCAATGCACAAAAAGGTAACTTTCATGTTTATTGTTACAATTATATCATTAGTGATTTCTATCGTATCAGGTATTGTAGCATACAACTATATATCAAAAATAAATAAAGCCTTTAACAGCTTTAATACAGGTCTTGAAAACAGTTTAGATGATTATAATCTTGACGATTAAAGGATAATTTAAATAACAAAAAGAAACGAGGTACACTTTGGACAAAGAATTAAAAAACGCTGTTACTTCAATAAGTGATAAGGCAAAATACGATGAATGTGCCAAACAGCTACTTGCACAAAAGCATATTCTTGCACACATATTGATAAAAACAGTAGACGCATTTAAAGGTATGAACGCAAATGATGTTGTTCAGTATATAGAGGGCGAGCCTTATATTTCAACTGTCCCTGTCGAACCCGGCAGTACAAACCAGTCTCAAAAAGACGGCACGAAAATAGTTGGGTTAAATACTGAAAACGCTGAAATAAACGAGGGTATGATACGCTTCGATATTATTTTCTATGTACGCATACCATCAGAAACCGACACGCAAAATGCGTTGTCACAGATAATAATAAATGTCGAGGCTCAAAAAGACGAGCCAACAAAGTATAAAATATTAAACAGAGCAATATTTTATATCAGCCGTCTTATATCCTCTCAGAAACAAAGAGATTTTGTAAACACAAACTATGATGATATTAAACAAGTCTATTCAATCTGGGTATGTATGGGAATGGAAGAAAATACAATGTGCCATATAAATCTTACCAAAAATGATTTGATAGGCTTCTATGACTGGCGTGGTGATATTAACATACCTAACATAGTGATGATAGGATTGTCAGACACACTGCCTGAACACGATGAAACTTACGAACTGCATCGTTTGTTATCAGCACTATTTTCAGATAAATTAAGTGTTACTGAAAAGATTGAAATAATAGACAAAGAGTATAATATACCTGTTGACAATGACATTCAGGAAGGAGTGAGCAGTATGTGCAATTTAGGTCAGGGAATTGAGGACAGAGCTATTGAAAAAGGGATTGAAAAGGGGATTGCTAAGGGCGAAACAATCGCAAAAATGAATATAATCTTAAATATGTACAACAACAACTTTACTATAGAGCAAATAGCTTTAGCAACCCAATACAATGTTGATGAAGTCAAAGACATCATTGCAAAAAACAACAATAATTAAGCTTTCATACAAAACAAAAAAAGCCAGCAGTCTGAATTGGCGTTCAAACTGCTGACAATACGCACTGAAAATAATATCAATACGCTACCATAAACAAGCATATTATATCATTCTCAGTGCGTTTATTCAATGCACATTTTTTTAATTTAGGAGGAATGATATTATGAGATTACCAAACGGCTACGGATCCGTAAAAAAATTATCAGGAAAAAGAAGACGTCCCTGGATTGTAGAAAAAACAATTTGCTGGGAAACTAACTTTAAAACCGGAAAAATCAAACAGAAAAAACAGATTATAGGTTATTTTGCCACTAAGAAAGATGCACTTGAAGCATTGGCAGCTTTCAACACAAATCCTTATGACCTCACAAACGATACAATAACACTTGAAGATTGTTATAATAAATGGTCTGACCGCAAATATGAAAAAATCGCAGACAAAACCGTTACATCTTACAAAGCAGCCTGGAAACATCTGCTGCCACTCGCAAATGTTCCAATAAAACAAATCAAAACAGATGCTTTGCAGCAGATAATAGATACCTGCAAGCGTTCCTCAGCCACTCAGCTTAATATAAAGTGTGTCATGAATGGCTGCTTTGAATATGCCATGCAAAACGATATAATTGATAGAAACTATTCACACTTTGTCAAAGTCGAATATACTGAAGCTGTTATCAACCGCATCCCATACTCTCATGAAGAAATCAACAAACTCTGGGAACTTGTACGCACCGACAACTTACTCTCAGCCAAAATACTGCTTATTCTTCTCTATACTGGAATGAGAGTCAATGAACTTCTCAAAATGCCACATGAATGTTGTGATTTAAGAGAACGTTTCCTTAATATCAAACATTCAAAAACAAAAGCCGGAGTTAGAATGGTGCCAATTCATGACAGCATTTTCCCGCTCATCAAAGAATTTTACGACAAGAATAAACCAACACTTATAGTTAATGATACAGGAGCTATAGTACGATATAACAATTTTGTTGCCCGTGATTACAAAAAGCTAAATGAACTCATAAAGACAGAACACCATTTACATGATACAAGACATACTTTCATATCACAGGCAAAAGAATTAAACCTTGACTCCGTCTACATAAAAAAGATTGTCGGGCATGAACTTGATTCTGTTACTGAAAAAGTTTACACTCACGTTCCATTTGCCACTCTACGGTCAGAAATAAACAAACTCCACTACTAACTATCCACATCACATTGTAAATGTTTTTTACATATGCTATAATTGCAACAGATAAATGAAGTTATACATTTAAATAAAACACAAACAAAACCCCGAAAGTGTGCGAGACTTTCGGGGTTTTTATTCTAAAGGATGCAAACTACTCCACAAAACGCATATTGTTTCATATTAACTCATAATTTTTTATAATGACGCATATTGCAAATATTTTTTACATATGCTATAATGTCGATAGACAAAAAGAAATTATGTAATCACAATGAAACAAAACCCCGAAAGTGTGCGAGACTTTCGGGGTTTTTATTCCTATTTTTCGTTGTGGGAAGGCTTAAACCCACAGGCTAGTTACCGATTATTTATCGCCGTCTAACCATTTGATGATATAGTGACAAGCTACACCAGCCGCAACAGCGACTATAAAAGAAAATATGTAATTCACAATGCCCACCTCCCTTCCTTACCAGTCTGGGAGCGATAACAAATCTATTCTATCATATACATTAACAATTTTCTACAAATTTTCAAAACAACAACACATCATAAATTTAGCTACTTGCATATGTATAATATCAATCAACAAAAGTTATATATCCAGGTTATACAATACATAAATCCCCCAAAAGTCTTACACACTTTCGGGGGATTTTTTCTAAAGGATGCAAACTACTCCACAAAACGCATATTGTTTCATATTAACTCATAATTTTTTATAATGACGCATATTGCAAATATTTTTTACATATGCTATAATGTCGACAGACAAAAACGGATATGAAAAGTTCATGCTTTTCACTTCAAAACGAAAACCCCCAATGCTGCAACATTGGGGGTTTTCTATTTCCAATTTTTCAAAATGGCAGGAATATCGCCATCAGGCTGATTACCGACTTATTTGTTGCCATCCAGCCATTTTGTGTTTCTAATACTATTCTGATGTTGCCTTTTTGCCTATTTGTTACCTACGCGTTACTTACGTGTTACCTTTAGACCCTTTTTAACACATCTTTACAGCAACTTGCACAAAGGGCGCAATCCCTGAAAACACACGGTTTTCATAGAATTACGCCCTTTTTTAAATTTGTTTAGATTATACTCTCTTAAGGTATTCTCCTGTACGTGTATCAATGCTGATACGATCTCCTGTCTCTACAAAGAGTGGTACACTTACCTGTGCTCCTGTCTCTACTATAGCCGGCTTAGATGCGCCCTGTGCTGTATCTCCCTTGAATCCAGGCTCTGTCTCTGTAATCTCTAATTCTACAAAAAGAGGTGGCTCAATTGCAAATACATCACCATTGTGAGAAAGCATCTTAACCATTTCGTTCTCTTTGACAAACTTAAGTGAATCACCTACCTGATCAGCTGTCATATCAATCTGATCATATGTTTCTGTATTCATGAAATGATACATATCGTCTGCATATAAATACTGCATTTCCTGACGCTCAATATGAGCCTGAGGACATTTCTCAGTTGGACGGAATGTTTTCTCAACCACACCACCACTCTTGATGTTTTTAAGCTTAGTTCTTACGAACGCTGCACCCTTTCCGGGTTTTACATGCTGAAATTCTATAACCTGATATACATTGCCTTCAAACTCAATAGTTAAACCATTTCTAAAATCTCCTGCTGATACCATTATCAAAATCCTCCTTAATGTGTGACTTTTGCGTCCCATTGTCTACCGAATAAATTGCGGCAAAACTCTTTTACTATTTTATCCTATTTTTCAACTTATTTCAAGTATTTATTTTTAACGAATTATTTTCATAAGAGTAACCCAATTTGTTTTTCGGCATATTTTTTAATATAATAACTTTTTTGTAGGTAATTTTCTAATGAACCGCGTTGCTTCTGTTATAAAACTTGATCACGCAAGAAAACAGGGACTTACCGGCAAGGGAATAGGTATTGCGATTATGGATACCGGTGTCGGTATGCACCCTGATATAATATATAAAAACGGTCCATTGATGTCTTTTTATGATACACTCGCACATCACAATAATTTTTATGACGATAACGGACATGGTACACATGTCGCCGGAATAATCTGCGGTAACGGAACTGCAAGTAATAAATTATATGAGGGCATTGCTCCTGATTGTAAAATCCATATAATAAAAATACTTAATAAAAATGGTGAAGGTAATATTAAAAATGTAATCTCCGGTATTGAATGGCTTCTGAAAAATAAAGACAAATATAATATAAGAATCGTAAATATTTCAGTTGGAAGTGTATCTCTTAAAAAATTCGATGAATCTTCACTCCTTGTGCGTTCTATCAATTCTTTATGGGAAGCCGGTCTTGTGGTAGTGACTGCCGCCGGCAATAATGGTCCTTCCGACTATACTATCGGTGCTCCCGGAAACAGCCGAAAAATAATCACAGTCGGTACTTCCGATTCTGTAAAGGGTAAGTTCACACATGATTTTTCAGGCCGTGGTCCTACCATGAATTGTATAAAAAAACCTGATATTGTAGCTCCGGGACTAAACATTATAAGCTGCAATAATATTATAAACCGCTCATTTTATATACCAAGAAGCGGAACTTCAATGTCAACGCCAATTGTCAGCGGCTGTATAGCTTTACTGTTGCAAAAATATCCTTATTTCACTAATAAAGATGTAAAACTCCAACTAAAAAGAACTGCCATAGACCTTCATATGCCACATGAAAAACAGGGCTGGGGGCTTATTCGTTGTGATACATTTTTAAGTTAGTACCCGATACTATAATTTATAAAATAAGCAAGCTATTCATATTTGCTACAAACAGCTTGCTTATTTTCAATAATTTTTATTTATTCTTCTGAATCTTTACCCTGCAAAATTTCATCAAGTTTTCTGACAAACTCACCAATATCATTTTTAGATAACTGTGCATCTGCACCAAGCAATTCTCCTTTTTTCCTCATCTCGTCATTTATAAGTGATGAGAAGATTATGACAGGAATGTCTTTTAAATCAGGATCATTTTTGATAAGTTTAAGAAGTCGGTGTCCATCCATCTGCGGCATCTCTATATCTGTAACAACACATGCCACATTCTGAGCTACTGTTCCTTCCTCCTTATACTTCTGAAGAATTTCCCATAATTCTAGACCATTGTTTGTCGGCATTAAACGTGTATATCCAGCCTTTGTAAGACCATCATAAATCAATGTACTCAAAAGCTGCGAATCTTCTGCATAGATTATAGGCTTGTCACTCTTTCCTCTTGTTCCCAATCCTTCAATCTCTTTTAAGTTTATTCCGACATCAGGTGTAATATCCGCAACTATTTTTTCAAAATCAATAAGTATGACAAGCTTACCGTCAATATTTATAATTCCCGTTGTCACTCCAGTCTTAGCATTGTTTATCATACTGTCAGGCTTAATAATTTGTGACCAGTTCACCCTATGTATACCAACAACTCCATTTACATGAAATCCAGATAAAAGATCATTAAAATTTGTGACAAGGAACATATCTTTTGATGGGTCTGTACTTTCTTCCATCCCCAGACATCTCGCAAGATTAATGATTGAAATCGTTTCTCCTCTTGTACTAAATGCACCTTCTACATTTGGATGTGCCTTAGGTACAGGAGTAAGAGGCTGATATGTCATTATCTCTTTTACTTTTGCTACATTGATTCCATAATAATTTCCGCTTACCGTAAATTCAAGAATCTCAAGCTCATTTGTTCCACTTTCCAATAATATATTTGTATCCATCTCTGCCGACCTCCTCAGCTTTTCTTCATAATGTATCAACATTTGCACATATGCAAAACATAATAACCGTATATACTATATATTACATTATACAAAGCCATTTGTAAACTCTCACAATCGGCATATTTCTATGTCAAATCCACCATTAAATTCATTTCCTGCTTCTAATATTCAACTGTCAAACTCCCATGTATTTTTCACCATTCCAGCAGGTTTAAATCCACTTGTTTATGCAAACAGGAAACTTGCTTAGTTAGGCGTTTTATACAATCCCCATATATACCGGCTAAGTTTCCGCGAATTGATACAATTATGAAGAATTATATCATAACTTTATTTTTTGACATATTTATTCTTTCATATTAAAATAGTATGATGTTGGAGGCAAAAGATATTTTGACACCAACTGATGCCACGGATTGCATAAAACTATTTTCTTCACAAATTATATTGTGCTGAAAGAAAAGGAGATTTATTAACAATATGACTTTTAATAAAGATAATATAATTCTAATCGGTATGCCCGGTGCCGGAAAAAGCACTATTGGCATTGTCCTTGCGAAAGTTATCGGATATACATTTATAGACTCCGATATAGTTATCCAAAATGAAAAGAAAATGTTACTACATGAATTGATTGAAAAGTACGGACTTGATGGATTTAATTCCATAGAAAATGAAGTTAATGCAAAAATAGACACTCACAAAAGTATTATTGCAACAGGCGGAAGTGCCATCTATGGAAAAGAAGCCATGAGTCACTTAAAATCAATTGGAACTGTAATTTATCTTAAACTTCCATATGAAGAGATTGAAGAACGATTAGGTGATTTAAATAAACGTGGAGTTTCTATAAAAGAAGGACAAACACTAAAATCTTTGTATGAAGAACGTATAATTTTATATGAAAAATATGCTGATATAACAATTGAATGCTCAAATAAAAAAATTGGTAAAATTATTGAAGACATCAAGAATGTAATGTTCAAGAAATAAACTATATAATAATCACTTAAATAAATACACAAGCCTATGATACCCCGGTTAAATAAATTTATACCTCATTTAATTGGGGTACAAATTTATTTAACCGGGGTTTTTTTGAATCTATCTACAATACAAATAATATATAAATTTAATTAATAAAATTTTTTATATTATATAACACAAAAATAAACAAAAAAGAAACCTTTCGGTTTCTAATTCTAATCACTGATACATTCAAAACTGTATATTGAATATTTGACTTCCTCTGATTGCAAGAGAATTTTTCGTTCTATACTCGGATAAATGACTTTTCGCTTCGCTCAAAGCCATATGAGTTGTATATCATTCGTATGCTTCGCATACTCATGTTATCCCACTCAGATACCATATGTCCCTTAGTTCAAAACTGAAAATAAATTTTCATTTTGAACTTATGTCCATATGTTTATCCTCGTTCCTTTGGTCAAGCCCTCGACCTATTAGTGACAGTCAGCTGCATGTGTTACCACACTTCCACCTCTGCCCTATCTACCTCGTCGTCTTCAAGGGGTCTTACTGGATTACTCCAGGGATATCTTATCTTAAGGGGGGCTTCACGCTTAGATGCCTTCAGCGTTTATCCCTTCCAAACTTGGCTACCCTGCTATGCCATTGGTATGACAACAGGTGAACCAGCGGTTCGTCCAGCCCGGTCCTCTCGTACTAAGGCCAGCTCCTTTCAGATATCCTACGCCCGCGCCGGATAGGGACCGAACTGTCTCACGACGTTCTGAACCC
>OGDF01000254.1_pt1 | contig 86052 bp, 58 predicted proteins | sample 1570141 | NCBI WGS metagenome assembly OGDF01 (sample SAMEA4370581, study PRJEB24528) | human gut metagenome
GACGGCATTTCGGGTACGACGTTCAACCGCCCTGGCTTCCAGCAAATGATTGCGGATATAGAAGCCGGCCTTGTCAAGCGGGTCATTATCAAGGATATGTCACGCCTGGGCCGTGATTATCTGCAAGTGGGCATGTATACCGAGATCATGTTCCCGGAGCATGACATTCACTTTATTGCTGTCAACGATGGTGTGGACAGCACCCAGGGTGATAATGAGTTCACTCCTTTTCGGAACATCATCAATGAGTGGTATGCGAAGGACACCAGCAAGAAGATCCGTGCCGTGATGAAGGTCAAGGGCAACGCCGGCGAGCATCTGACGACCCTGCCGCCCTATGGCTACATGAAGTCTCCTGACAACAAAAAGCTGTGGGTCAGGGACGAGGAAGCCGCAACGGTGGTCTATGAGATCGGCCTATATGTGATGGACGGTTTCGGACCGTCCCAGATTGCAAGGAAGCTGACAGAGCGAAGGATCTTGACCCCGGCCGCCTATTATGCCAGCAGGGGCCGGAAAGCAAGCAATATCAAGCGGGGCTTACCCTACGCATGGGATGCCTCCACCGTAGCGGATATCATGGACCGCTGGCGGGAGTACCTGGGGCACACGGTCAATTTCAAGACGAGGAAGAAGTCCTACAAGAGCAAAAAGGTCATCCATAATCCGGAAAGTGAGTGGATGATCTTTGAGAACACCCATGACCCGATCTGGACGGAGGCAATCGCGGACGCTGCGAGAGCAGCAAGGCTGACGCGCCGTCGTCCTACAAAAATGGGAGAAATGGGGATGTTCTCCGGCATGATGTTCTGCGCGGATTGCGGATCTGTCATGTATCAATGCAGAGCCACCAACTTCCGGCGCGAGCAGGAATACTACCTGTGCGCCGGCTACCGAAAGAGCCGTGACTTCTGCGGTCAGACCCATTCCATCCGCACGGTGATCTTGGAGGAATTGATTCTGGAAAACCTGCGGGAGATCGTTTCCTTCGCCTCCCGCAGTAAGGACGAGTTTGTGAGGCTGGTCATGGACAGTGACCTGCGGCAGCGCGACCGGGATCTTGCAAAGCGGAAACGGCAGCTTGCCGATTCCGAAAAGCGGATCACAGAGCTGGATGCTATCTTCAAGCGGCTCTATGAGGACAACATTTCGGGCAAGCTCTCCGATGAACGCTTTCAGAAGCTCTCTGCGGACTATGAGAAGGAAGAACAGGAGCTCAAGGTGCTGGCGAGTTCCCTTCGGAAAGAAGTGGAGCTGGAGGAAAGCAAATCGGCGGATGTTGATCGTTTTCTCTCCGTTGTGGAGAGGTACACGGATATCCCGGAGCTCACGCCCTGCATCCTCCATGAGTTCGTGGAGAAAATCATCGTCCATGCGGCCAGCGACCCGAAGGGCAAGAACCGGACGCAGGAGATCGACATTTACTACAAGGGCATCGGAGCCTTGGAAATGTCAAAAGTCACGGCATCAATGGAAAAATGAGAAAACGGTACAGCCGAAGCTATACCGTTCTCTCTTTCCTCACGATGTTTTCTTATCGTGAGCTGCCTTGCCGCTCTTTTCGTTTTACTCTATGCTTTCGCTCTGCTCCGACAGATGCAAATCCAAATTTCGACCGCGTGTGCAAACACTGCGAATGTGCACATAGCTGTGGATTTCATCAACCGAATACAAAATCACGTCATTTCGCGTAGCATACTGTCGAATTCCCGCAGAACTCCACGGTTCCACGTCATATAACGGATACTTAGCCGGAAATGCAGTCAAATTCTCCTGTAGCAAAGCGCAAAGGCGTTGTCCCACCGTTCTGCCAAAGCCGTATCCCGCTAAGAAGCAGGTCGATCTGACAGCGTACCGCTCCTCTCCGTCCGGCGCACGGTTATTCTTAGTGCGGATAAATCTCAAAAATCTCCTTTCCGCTTTTGAGCTGCCCTTATAGCCGCACTTCTGCCAATCGGTTGCAAGGATTCTCCAAATCGCTGAAGCTGCATTTGTCCATGCTATTCAGAAGATACCCTGTCCTTGCTCCTATCCGGACAGAGAAATCAAGCATTCAATAAAGAACGTGCGTTCTCTTTACTGCAAATCATACTGTATTTTCGTATTTTTCGCAAAATCAATTCATCTATCGTGTTGATTTATGCATTCTTTCTCAACGGCAGTTCTCCCGCAAATCTGCAGCTGCACCTGCAGGAGCTCCGCTGTTCCCTGTTCTCCGGTTTGCATTTTTGCCGGTTTCGTGGTATATTTCTAATATATGCCGTATGACTTTGTAAGCGGTCATACGCGTCAATCTGCGAACACATCATACAAAGGTGGGGAGCAAAGATGAACGGACCTACATTACAAGTGCAGATGCTCGGGCAGTTTACCCTTCGATACGGCGACCGCACCATTTCCGACAGCGACGACCGCTCCCGCCGGGTATGGTCACTGTTGGCCTATATGCTGTATAACCACGGCCGCTCGTTCGCACAGGAGGAGCTGATCCATCTATACTGGAGCAACGGCGAGAAAAGCGCGGATCCCGGAAATGCGCTCAAATCAATCTTTCACCGCATTCGCACCGCGCTGGACAAGCTGCAGCCGGGACTTGGCCGCCTGCTCGTCCGCCGCAAAGCAGGACGATACTTCTGGAACAACGCTATGCCGCTTTCCCTCGATATTGAGGATTTTGAGGCGCATTTTCATGCCGCCGAAGCCGCCGGAGATGACGATGTCCGTCTGGCGGAATATCAGGCTGCACTGGCACTGTATGCCGGCGATCCGCTGCCGCGCATGACCGATGAAATCTGGACTATTCCAATCGTGGCCTACTATCACAGCCTGTACACCCGTGCGGCAGCCGGTGCGATCGAGCTGCTCGAAAAGCAGGAGCGCACAGCCGAAGCCGTTGCGCTGTGCCGTCGGGCGATTCATATTGAGCCGTATCAGGAGGATCTGTATGAGCACCTCATGCGCGGTCTGCTCCGCACCGGCGATATGAAGGGCGCTATGTCGGTCTACGAGGAAATGAGCGAGCAGCTGTTTGCGCATTTCGGCGTTATGCCGTCCGAGACGCTGCGCACACTGTATCGTCAGGCGACACGCACCGTAAACGACCGCACACTGACCATGGACGAGGTTTGCTCTCAGCTTGAGGAGCCCGCGCCGCACGGCGGCGCCATGGTATGCGAATACGACTTTTTCAAGATTCTGTACCGTGCCGAAGCCCGTTCGATCGCGCGAAACGGCCATTCAGCGAATATCTGCCTGCTGTCGGTCTCCGGCAAGGACGGCGAAATGCTTGCACGCCGCAGTCTGGACCCCGCAATGAACAATCTGCAAGTGCTTGTCCAGAACAATCTGCGCCGCGGCGATGTGATCGCTCGATGCAGCATTTCGCAGTATATCATCCTGCTGCCGCAGGCGAATTACGAAAACAGCCGCATGGTTGCCGACCGACTGGTAAGCGCGTTTTACCGTCGGTATCCGCACTCGCCCGCACGGCTCCGCTATACGGTGCAGCCGCTGGCATAATCAGACTTTCAAAACAACTGCGTGCCGTCTATCCCACGCACAATAAAGGAGATAAACATGGGTAAACAAAGCTGGAAGCCCGGCAACATGCTCAATCCCGTTCCGGCGGTGATGGTCAGCGTTGCCGATGAAGCGCACCGTCCCAACATCATCACGGTAGCGTGGGCGGGTACGATCTGCACCAACCCGCCGATGGTGTCGATTTCGGTCCGTCCGTCACGGTATTCTTACGATATTATCGAGAAAACCGGTGAATTTGTCATCAATCTCACCACCGAAAAGCTGGCGCGTGCGTGCGACTACTGCGGCGTTGTCAGCGGCCGTGATGTGGATAAATTTGCGAAAACCGGTCTGACGCCCATGCCGGTCGAGCATGTCAGCGCACCCGCTATCGCGGAAAGCCCGGTCAACATCGCCTGCCGCGTCACCGAGAGCCGCGCACTCGGCAGCCATACCATGTTCATCGCCGAGGTGGTCGGCGTGACGGTTGATGACGAATATCTGGACGAAAACGACCGGTTTCATATCAACGATGCGAACCTGATTATGTACTCCCACGGCGAGTATTTTGCGCTTGGCAAGTATCTCGGCAAGTTCGGATACAGCGTGCAGAAGAAGAAAAAGAGGAAGAAGTAAGGCGTTTTCAACTGCATACTATTGGCTGAAATATCAAATCGGAATTTAAGGAGGTCTTGTATGAAGAAAATAGTATGTACAATGCTATGTATTATGCTTTTATTTGGTTTGAGTGCTTGTGGTGGAGATGTCAGTGAAGTAAAAACTCATAATGTTGAATCTGAGAGCTATTCAGAAGAGGATATTAAAGCCGCTATTGACACAATAAAAAAGGAGTTTAAGAGTGACTGGAAAGGATGCACTCTCACAGAAATTTACTATGCCGGAGATGACTGCACGAAAGATCATAAAGATTGGGCAGACAGAAACAATGCAGATGAAGTCATTGTTTTATTATCTTCATTCGATGTTGATTCATCTGGTGGAGACGGGTCTTTGAATCCAAATAGTACATACAGTGATTGGAAGTGGATTTTAGTTAGAACAGATGGCGGAAAGTGGCAGCATGTTGACCATGGATATTAAGTCAAATTCCAGTTTTCCGCACCATGCACCCCATAACAACGTAAAACCGGCATCTTCCGATGCCGGTTTCTTTTCATTTCATTTCTTTATCAAATCGCTGTTCAATTTAACAGCTTGCCGCGTAGCAGAATCGTGTGAATGTTCAGCTCCTCATCCAGCAGGAGCACATTCGCCAGCTTGCCCGGCTCAAGAGAGCCGTAATCGTGCTCAACGCCGATAGCGCGCGCCGGATTGGTGGACGCGGAACGAATCGCCTGACCGAGCGGAACACCCATTTTAACAGCCGAGCGCACGCAGTCCATCAAATTGGTTGCGGAACCCGCAATTGTGCCGTCGTGCAGCGTGGCAAGGTTGCCGCGCACGGTAACCGCCTGTCCGCCGAGCGAATACTCGCCGTCATCCAGTCCGGTCGCCATCATGCAGTCCGAGATCAGGATAACACGGTTCTCAAACAGCCGGAAGGTCGCGCGAACGACCGACGGATGCACATGCACGCCGTCCGCGATGAGTTCAACCGCCACGTTATCGTTGTCAAAGGCCGCACCGATGACGCCCGGTGCCCGATGAGAAAACGGCGGCATGGCGTTGTACAGGTGGGTCACCTGCCGGACTCCGTGCTTGAAGGCTTCGCAGGCGGTGTCGTAATCCGCTGTCGTGTGCGCAATCGAGATACGCACCTCGCCTGCCAGCTCGTCGATCGTCTCCATCGAACCGGGCAGCTCGGGTGCCAGATCGCACAGCTTGAACAGACCGCCGGCTTTTTTCTGCACCCGGCGGAACATGGCCGCGTCCGGCGCATGCAGATAAGCGCCGTTCTGCGCACCCTTTTTCGCCTCGGAAATGAACGGGCCTTCCATGTTGATGCCCACAAGCGCCGCGTCATTACTCTCCGCCTGATAGGTTGCGGCGGCTTCGGCAATCTGTGTCAGCTTGTCCTCCGGATAGGTCATAGTCGCCGGACAGATGGCGGCCACGCCGATCTGTGCCTGATACTTTGCCAGTGTGGAGATAGCCTCATGCGTGCCGTCGCAGAAATCGCGGCCCATGCAGCCGTGAAAATGCAGATCGACCAGTCCGGGCACGGCGTACAGACCGCCCATATCCACCGCATCCGCGCTCACCTCTGCGGATGCAATCCGGTCGCCCGAGATGGACAGTCCGCCGGTTTTGAACGTGCCGTCCGGCTGATATACCCTCAAATTGCTAAATTCCATAACTTTTCTTCCTTTTTAGAGCAAATCGCCGCACTTAGACAGTGCCGCCTCGTCCGCTACGATGGAAACATCTGTGTGCAGCTGCAGGATGGATGCCGGAACCTGAGGCGTTACCGGGCCGAAGAACGCTTCGCGGACGGTTTCCGCCTTGTTTTCGCCCGAAACCACCAGCACGATGCGCCGTGCCAGCATGATGGTCTGCACGCCCATGGTGTACGCCTGCCGCGGCACGTCATCCGCCGACGCGAAAAAGCGTTTGTTTGCCTCGATGGTGGACTCGGTCAGATTTACACAGTGCGTACCCTTGGAGAAATACTCGTCCGGCTCGTTGAAGCCGATGTGTCCGTTCAGGCCCATGCCGAGCAGCTGCAGGTCAATGCCGCCCGCCGCCTTAATGGCTGCATCGTAGCGCTTGCACTCCCGCTCGGCGTCAAGCTGCGCGCCGTCCGGCAGATTGATGCGCTCTGCCGGCACATTCACCGCGTCGAAGAAGTTTTTGTGCATGAAATAATGATAGCTCTGGTCATGATCGGGTGTCAGGCCGCGATATTCGTCCAGATTGAAGGTCGTGCAGCCGCCGAAGTCCACATCGCCCTTGTTATACCATTTAATCAGCTGCTCGTAAATGCCGATCGGTGACGAACCGGTCGCCAGACCGAGTACGGAATCCGGTTTGAGAATAACCTGTGCCGAAATGATGTTGGCTGCCTTGCGGCTCATGTCGTTATAATCCTTAGCGCGAATGATTTTCATGGAATACCTCTTTCTTCTGTCTCCGGAAATAGAAAGGGCAGGCAATGTGCCCGCCCTTTCCATTGCGCGGAGCGCAATCGTGATATGCAAACAAGATAGGTTAGTTAGATTGGTTGCGATTTCTTAACCATTCGGTGTTCCCACGCGGCTGTATTTCCAAACCGTGTGCGAGCACTTCAGGCTGCGTTGAATTGCTTTCAGTGTTACTTCAGCATCTTTGCCATTTCGTCGGCTACGAACTGGACCTTGGTGCCAATGATAACCTGAACTGCGGTCTGCGACGGACGCATTACGCCAGCCACGCCTGCAGCCTTGATCTTCTTCTCGTTGACGAGCGTGCCGTCCTTGACTTCCAGACGCAGACGGGTAATGCAGTTATCCAGAGATTCTACATTTTCCTTGCCGCCCAGACCTTCGAGGACTGCAGCTGCAATTGCGGTGAAGTCGTTATTTGCCAGCTTGGCATTCTTGTCAACCTCTGCGAAGTCGGCTTCTTCATCCTCACGGCCCGGGGTCTTGAGGTTGAACTTGGTGATCGCAAAGTAGAATACCAGATAGAATACAACGAATGCTGCGATACCCAGCGGGATGATCATCAGCGTGTTGTTCGCTGCCGGCAGGAAGGACGAGAATACGAGGTCGGTCGCGCCTGCGGAGAAGCAGAAGCCTGCACGGAAGCCGACATAGTAGGTGATGATGGTGAAAATGCCGTACAGAGCAGCATAAACAACATACAGCGGGAAGCACAGGAACATGAAGCCGAACTCAAACGGCTCGGTAACGCCGCAGATGAATGCACAGATGGCAGCGGACAGGACCAGACCGATGGCAGCCTTCTTGTTCTTCGCAGCCTTGATCATAGCAAGAGCCGCACCGGCAATACCGAACATCATGCAGGGGAAGAAGCCGGACATATACATACCGAGGCTCCAGCCTACGTTTGCGGAGGTGTCGCCGGCCCAGTAGTGGGACAGGTCGCCCAGGCCGATGGTATCGAACCAGAATACGTTGTTCAGCGCGTGGTGCAGGCCGGTCGGGATGAGCAGTCGGTTGAGGAATGCATAGATGCCGGCGCCGATGCCGTCCATGCCGATGATGCCTTCGCCAACAGCTACCAGAGCGCTGAAGATGATCGGCCATACGAACAGCAGAACAACGGATACCGCGATGGAAACCAGACCGGTTACGATGGCAACGCAGCGCTTGCCGCTGAAGAATGCCAGCCAGTCCGGGAGCTTCGCGTTTTTGAAGCGGTTATAGCAGCTTGCGCCGATGATACCGGCGATGATAGCGATAAATACGTTCTGGATCTTGTCAAATGCCAGCGTTTTTACCGGATCATCCGCGATTGCGGGCATCAGCGTGGTAACAACGCCGGTGCTCAGCAGGTTGGTCATCATCAGCCAGGATACCAGACCGGCCAGTGCCGAGGTACCCTCGCGGTCGTCGGATAGTCCGACTGCAACACCGATGACAAACAGCCATGCCATATTGTCAATCAGCGCGCCGCCTGCCTTTATCAACAGGAAGCCAATGTTATACAGTGCACCGCTCGTGGCCGCACCCGGCACGCCCATAACGCCCGGAGCGATCGCGTAGCCAAGACCCATCAGGATACCACAGATCGGCAGCGCAGCTACCGGAAGCATCAAAGCCTTGCCCAGCTTTTGCAGTTTTTTCATCATAAGAGTTTCCCCTCCTTATTTTGTGGACCGCCGAAGCGGCCGATTGTGTTGACGGATGGGAGAGCCGAACTCCGTTTCCGTCCCCCTATTTCATCGCCGTTCACACCCGGCGAAATGAAATCCTTACAAATTACTCTCGAGGAACGCCTGCATTGCAGCTGCAGCGGTCTCCTCGTCCTCGCCCTCGATGGTGAGCTTTACGGTATCGCCGCACTTGACGCCCAGACTCATCACGCCCATGATGCGCTTGGCATCGACTTCCTTTTTCGGGCTGGCGATCATGATCTTGGACTGGAATTTGCCTGCCTCCTTGACCAGCAGTCCCGCCGGCCGTGCGTGGATGCCCAGTGCATCCTTGATGGTATATTCAACGATTTTCATGGAGAATACTTCCTTTCCGTTACTTTTTCTTCAATGTCAGCAGTGCATCGCCTGCGGCGACCGCGCCGTTCGCGGCGGGCTCCACGGTGAACGCATCCGGGTTGCACACAAGGATGGGCGTTACGATCTGATAGCCCTCCGCCTTAATGGCCGCCGGGTCAAACTCGATGAGGACATCGCCTTTTTTGACCTGCTGACCTGCCTTGCAGCACGCCTTGTAGTGCTTTCCCTCAAGCTGCACCGTGTCGATGCCGACATGGATGAGCAGCTCCGCGCCGTCCGCCGTCGTCATGGAAACGGCGTGGCCGGTCTCAAACATCACATCCACCGTGCCGTCCGCCGGAGCAACGATGCGTCCTTCGCTCGGCTCGATGGCGATGCCGGGCCCGAGGATGCCCTGCGCGAACGTCGGGTCGGGTACACTTTCGAGCGCCACGACCGTGCCCGCAGTGGGCGCTGCGATGGTGATGCCGGTATCACCGCCGAACAGATTTTTCAGTTTACCAAACATTTTGCTCACAACCTTTTTGATTAAGCAATACCGCATGATCGAACAAGCGTAATTTGCGCGGTGTTGCCTTAAGTATGCCATTTTCGTCACAAAACATACAGAAAATAAAAAGAACCAAATCTCAACACAGATATAACTTGCTCTTTGATAGCAAATCCTGTGTGAAATCTGGTTTTGCCCGCACAAAGCGGTAACAATCCATTTCAAACGGATACTGTTTACTTGTTACTTGCAGTATAACAAAAGTTTCTCACGATTACAAGCAGATTTTGTCGAATCGACTGCCAAATTTTCGCCCTGTTTTTCTACACTTTGCACAAAAACAGGGCAGCGCCGCCGGTTTGGCACTGCCCTGTGAGAATCATTTCTCATCCGGGTGCTCCATCACTCGGGCGATATGGATGGTGAGATACAGCAGCTCATTCTGCCCGGAATGGAACCCTTTTTCCGTCTGCACATAGGCGCGGATGCGGTCCGCGCAGGCGTAGGCACGCGGGTACTTGAACCGCACGACCTCGAGCAGATCGGCATCCTCGTCCCCGTACTTTTCGCCGCTGACGATGCGCCGCGCGTAGAATTTCAGGTGCGTGACAAACCGATAGTAATTCAGCGATTCATGGTCCGGCCGGAAGCCGTATTCGTCGTAAACGATGCCGAAAACCGCTTTCAGCAGGTAAGTCATGTCGTAAATATCGCGGATTTCGCCGCCGAGCTGGGCATTGACAAAGTGCAGCGCGATAAACGCTGCCTCATCATCCGTGAACTCCACGCCGGTCTCCTCCTTGACGATCTCATTCGCCTTGAGACCCACGCGGAATTCGTCCTTGTACAGCTGCCGAATGTCCCACAGCAGCGGATTAGGCAGTACAATGCCCTCCTTATAGCGGTTGACGGCCGCCGAGATATGATCGGGCAGCGTAACGTAAATGCTGTCCGACAGCTCCTTGCCGAGCGCGATCTTCGCATGGTTGATAATGCGTTCGCTCATCAGGAAATGCGGCAGCGGAATGCTTGTTATCAGCTGCTGGAACCGGTCGGAAAGCTGATCCGAGTGCAGCGTGAACCGCTTTTCCACCTTGTCCGGCGGTGCTTCGTCACCTGCGCGGCGGCCGAAGCCCAGACCGCGCCCCATAAGCACAGTCTCCGCACCGTTTTCATCCAGCGCGACCACAACATTGTTGTTGAGTACCTTTTCTATTTTCACGTCCGCGCCTCCTGACCCGCACCGCAGCACGCATCAAACGCTTCACGCGCCGCACGGACTGCATTTTCGTCGCACTGCCACAAACTGAATTCGCTCAGTCCGGGCAGCCCCATCGGCACATTTTCGCGCCGAAACTGCATTCTGCTGTTTTCTACACGCTTTGCGGAAAGATGAAAGGCATTCGCGCCTGTTTTCGGCTGCAAATCGCGGATAACATTGGCGTTTACGCCTGCACCGACCAGAATCTGCACGTCCTCTCCTGCTTTTGCAACCAGCGCGCGCAGCAAATCCGCGCCTGCGGTGCAGTCCGCCTGCTGCCCTGAGGTCAAAATGGTATCCACACCCAGCCGCTTTGCGGTTTCCAGTGCCGCAAACGGGTCGCGGCAGACATCGAACGCACGGTGCAGCGTCACACCGCAGCCGCCTGCAAGCGAAATCAGTTTGGCCATACGTTCCTCATCAAGATCGCCCTCAGGCGTGAGCACGCCGATGACAATGCCGTCCGCGCCGAGCGCGGCAAAGCGCTTCACCTGACGGCAGAGCAGCTCAAATTCGCTTTCCGTATACAAAAAATCGCCGCAGCGCGGACGCAGCAGCACACGAACCGGTACGGAAACCCGTTCCCGCACCATGCGGAACAGATCCTCATCCGGCGAAGTACCGCCGATCATTAAATTGGCGCATAACTCCAGCCGCATAGCACCGCCGCGCTCCGCGCTTACCGCAGACTCGACTGAGTGGGTGCAAACCTCCAGAACCGGTTTCATTTCCTGCTCCTCCTTCGAGACAGAATAACGCTTGGCAAATTATGTGATTCAATCCACACTGTTATCGGTTAATTATATCACCAAAAACCATATAGGTCAACGCAGGTTTTTGCAGCATTCTGCACAATAAAATTCAGACGTTTTCATATAAAATAAACCACCTCCCTGCTTCGTATGCAGAGAGGTGATCTACAGCATTTTCCGCATAATGGCGGCTGATCTCGACCATGCCGCGAATACCGTCGATCGGTGTACGGATATCATGGCATTGACGGATATTTGCCGTCCATATTCCCAAAAAATTCTCCGCGTTTTTGGCTGTTTCTTTTCTTCGGCTGAGTTGTCTTGTCAGTTTGTATAAAAATGCAAAGAAGTTTTGCACAAATCGGATAGTTTGCAGGAATTCGAGCATACTTATGCAAATAGACCGCATATTTTGTTGTTTTTTTAACAATTTTGTGCTATACTGAATATACAGCCCATAAAATGGGTAATGCGCGCCGGAGCAGTTCCGCTGCACCGAGCCGACAGGAGAGGTGTTTTATGAACAGTATTACGACCCGCGTTTGGATCGCGGGAGCAAGCGGCAGACTAGGTTCCGCACTTAGTCATCGTTTCGGCGGCAACACAGCATATAAGCTGGTAACCAGCGACCGTGATGTAGCAGTCGAGGATGTATCCGTTGTCGGTCGTTTTGCCGATATTAACCATCCGGATGTCATCATCAACTGTGCCGGTCTGACCGACGTGCAGGCCTGCGAGGAAAACCCCGAAGAAGCGTATAAGATCAACGCCATCGGCGCCCGCAATCTGGCGACCGCTGCAAGACGCATCGACGCAAAATTCATTCAGATCTCGACCGACGACGTATTCGGCGGCGACGAGGACAAGGCTTTCTGTGAGTTCGACGATCCCCATCCGACCACGATGTACGGCAAGAGCAAGTACGCCGGTGAAAAGCTCGTGCGTGAGCTGACCGACAAGCATGTTATCGTGCGTTCGTCGTGGCTGTACGGCGTCGGCTCGTACGACTTTGTTGACCGCGTGCTCGATACGGCGGCAAAGGAAGGCGCGGTCCATCTGCCGGAGGATGAGATTTCCTCCCCGACCTCGGCGGAAGCGCTCGCCGGCTTTATCGACTGCCTGATGCACAGCCGCGAGTACGGCCTGTTTCACGCATCGTGCGACGGCTCGTGCTCCCGCGCAGAGTACGCCCGCGAAATTCTGCGTCTCGCCGGCAAGGAAAACGTGCCGGTCACCTCGGCCTCCGAGAACACTGCGCTGCGCCCGCGCTTTACGCTGCTGGACAATATGATGCTGCGCATCACTGGTTTGTATCAAATGCCGGACTGGCATGACGCACTGAGCGAATACATGTCCCACCGGCAGACGGGAGTAAATAAATGAATGAAGTAAAAGAGAAAAAGAAAATCGGTCTGACTACAAGGATCTTCATCGCGCTGATCGCCGGTGCAATCGTCGGCATTGCGCTCAACATGTTCGCAGCTGATGTGGATTTTGTGCAGAACGTGCTGGTAAACGGCATTTTTTATGTTGTCGGTCAAGGCTTTATCCGCCTGATGCAGATGCTGGTCGTACCGCTGGTATTCTGCTCGCTGATCTGCGGCGCCACCGCTATCGGCGACAGTAAAACGCTCGGCAAGGTCGGCGTAAAGATCATCGGCTTCTACATTTTCACCACGATGATGGCGGTTGCCGTTGCGCTCGGCATCGGTCTGCTGATCAAGCCGGGCATGGGTCTGGATATGTCGCAGATCCAGACCGCCGAAGTCGCCGCTTCTTCGGATTCGGTCAGCTTTGCGGAAACCCTGCTGAACATCATCCCGAAAAACCCGATCGGTGCACTCGCCAACGGCGAAATGCTGCAGGTTATCGTGTTTGCACTGATCGTCGGCGTTATCCTCGCCAAGCTGCAGGATAAGACCCAGCTGGTAACGAACTTCTTCCAGCAGGGCAACGATATTATGATGGAAATGACCATGATGGTCATGGGTCTTGCGCCGATCGGCGTGTTCTGCCTCATCGCCAAAACCTTTGCGGGTCTCGGCTTCTCCGCGATGGTGCCGATGTTCAAGTACATGGGCGCGGTGCTGCTGGCGCTGGTCATCCAGTGCTGCGGCGTATACCAGATTCTGCTGGCGCTGCTTACAAGACTCAATCCGCTGCGTTTCCTCAAGAAATTCGCTCCGGTTATGGGCTTTGCGTTCTCGACCGCAACCTCTAACGCCACTATCCCGATGAATATCGACACGCTGGAGGAAAAAATCGGCGTCAACCGCCGTATTTCGTCCTTCACCATCCCGCTCGGCGCGACCATCAATATGGATGGTACGTCCATCATGCAGGGTGTTGCCGTTGTATTCGTTGCACAGGCGTTCGGCATCCAGCTGAGCCCTGCGGATTATCTGACCGTTATTGCAACCGCAACGCTCGCCTCCATCGGTACCGCAGGCGTGCCGTCGGTTGGTCTGGTTACGCTAGCAATGGTATTCGATTCGGTCGGTCTGCCGGTTGCCGGCATCGGCCTGATCATGGGTATCGACCGTATCCTCGATATGGCGCGTACTGCCGTTAATATCACCGGCGACGCTGTCTGCACCACGATCGTGGCGCATCAGGACGGCGCACTGGATAAGTCTGTATTTAACAAAAATTAAATCAAACTGACAGGAAAACCCCCGTATTTCGTAAGAAATACGGGGGTTTTCTGGTGCCGCCAGCCGGAATCGAACCGGCACGGGTTTAAGGCCGGGGGATTTTAAGTCCCCTGCGTCTACCAGTTCCGCCATGGCGGCGTGTAAATATTATACCAGAACGGGCACGGTCTGTCAAACATGTGCGCCGCCGGTTTGAGGATTTTTCAATCCCGCCTCTGCTGCTTTCCTGTTGCGTCCTTCCGGAAAAAGCTATACAATAAATATAACAGTTCTCCTGTGCAGAAATGAGCATACGGTACGCGTTCCATGCCGTTCCGGCTATGCATTTGGCGTACCGGTTTGATGTCCGAAAAAATTTTGAAACAGGCGGAACAAACCATACGGAACAAACGTCTAAGCTGATATATGGCAATGCCCCCACCGCAGCAGCGGCCGTGCTGTCGATGGCATTCGTTATTGTCATATACAGGATAGAGAGTATAAGCATTAACAGTGAAAAGGAGGAAAAAATATGAAACGGTTTCAGAAGGCGTTACTCGGTGTTGTGGTGAGCGGTGCATTGCTGTTCTCGGCGCAGGCGGCGGAACTGTCCAGTGCGGCACAGAATACGCTGCAATCGGCCATGATCAAGGCACAGCAGGAGATCAAGGATTACGGTCAGGTGAAAACGCTCGGCTTTACCGGCGAAAACTGCGAGATTATCCTCTCGAACCTCAACGCGAAACAGTATTTGGTTAACCTAACAGCTGACAGCACACACAAGTATGGTATTCTGGACAAAGCAACCGGCAAGTTGGTTGTTCCTGTGGAGTACGATTATTACATTGCGCTTGACGGCACGGAAACACTGGTTAGTCAGTACGACGCTGATCATCATCCCAACTACTGGTTCGCCGATGAAACCGGCAAACTGACGCCGATGAAGCTGCCGTCCGGTTATGAGCTTGCGACGTATGAGCCAAACAGCAATGTGTTCGTGCTCTTCAAAAACGTGAAAAAGCCGGTATATGACCCGTATTCCGGCGATGGTCCAACTACACAGGTTGAGGATGTCACCTTCTGTGCTCTGGCCGACAAAGACATGAACATCATCCTCGATGACATCGACATGGTACCGGATTGGTACGCCGATTTCTTCATCGCAAAGACCGGCAGCACTAAGTGGGAACGTATTGACAAGTCAAATACGAGCGGCAACGGCACCTACGGTCTGTTTGACCCGAAAACCGAAAAATTTGTCGGCAAGCACGATTTTAACCAGATTTTCTGGTACGATCAGCACTTTATCGGCACACGCAGCAGCGGCACAAAATCTTATCTGCTGGATGGCAAGGGCGGCGAAACCCTGCTGCCCGCAAACGTCAAGGAGTACAGCAGCTGGGCCAAAACCGAAGTAGCTGCCGCAGGAGAGCACGGTCTCACCGAGTCGTTCTCCTATCCAAGGCTGGACATTACCCGCGAAAACTTCACCAAGCTGGCGATGAACCTGTACAACAAGATTTATCCCAACAAGGAGATTCCGGCTCTGGAAACCAAGTTCACCGACTGCAGGGACGACCCGAACGTGAACAATGCCGCCGCACTCGGCATTGTCACCGGCTACGAGGACGGCACCTTCCGTCCGTACAAGACCATCTCCCGTCAGGAGGCTGCCGCCATGCTTGACCGGCTGTATCAGGTACTCGGCGGCAAGACGGATGTGGTTTCCGAAAAGGCCTTCGCTGACGATGCCAAAATCGGCGACTGGGCGCGCGGCAGCGTTTACGCCATGCGCCAGACCGGCATCATGCAGGGCAAGGAGAACAATCAGTTCTGCCCGACGGACGGCTACACCGCAGAGCAGTCCATTGTGACCATCGAGCGCATGTATCAAATCATCAAATAACCAGCCATACCAAAAAGGACTTCGTTTTGACGAAGTCCTTTTTGCTTACTCATAACGTCCCATGAAAATCCCGGTTACGATGCCGTTTTCGATGGTGACACGCAGCAGGTCCACCATCGTTTCGTCCCGTGCGTCCGGCGAGCCGTACAGATCGAGGAACCGTGCTTCGCTGTCTCCGACACGCAGTCCGCGCACGGTTTTGTGCCGCCAGAACAGCCACCGGCGGGTCAGCGGAATTTCATCCGGTGCCTCGGTGATGATAACGCGGTTGCGGCTCTTATCCCACCGTATCTGCGGAATGTGGCTGTCCCACAGGTACGAAAACGGCGTGTACAGTACACCATTCCGTTCCACGCCGGAGACAGCGGTCTCAGCACCGTGCAGTGTGTAGGTTTTGCCGTCTGTCGTACCGCCAAGGCGCTCAACGATCTCTTTCAGCGGCACATACGGCTCGTTTTTGTACAGAACAACCGGATTCTCCAGCGTGATCGGCTCTCCGTTCTGCAGAGCTTCCCTGCTGCCGATTTCCATGCTGAGCGACGTGTTCGTCCGCTCCAGATAGCCGATTCGCCAGACCGCCAGTCCAATCGCAAGCACAAGCGCCAGCAGCGGCAGCCAGTATTTTTTCACAATACGCATGATTTTCCTCCCTGATTACGCCTTCTGCGTCATGCGCAGCATTGTGATGATCGACTGCTCGCAAGTATAGCCATTCTTCAGATCAAATCGATTCGCTCCTACGCCCTGCATGATACCGGTTTGCCTCATCGCATAGACAGAATCCTTTGCCCATACGCCAATACTCCCGTTGTCAGCATAGAGCGTAGGACTGACTTCGATATTTCCATACAGCACCGTATAAAGGCGCTGCAGGATAACCGCCGCTTCCTGTCGGGAAAGCTCGCGCGTGGGCTGGAAGGTGCCGTCCTCATAACCGGTAACAATACCGAGTGCCGCGATCTGACGTACTATGTCTTCATCGCAGTCGGAGAACGGCTGTGCCAGTTCAGGCAGATTGATGTTTGGGTTTACCGTCTGAATGGTTTGCCAAGCCAGCTTGCAGAATTCATCGCGGTGGATATTCAGGCGGTATGGTGTATGATAGGACAGTCGGAGTCCGTCTTTCTCCGCTTGTTCGACTATATTTTCAGCCCAAGTGCTGGGAACATACCAGTAATTCGCCTGTTCGCGCTCATTTCCGTTGCTGTCCAACAGATACTCGGTCGTACCGTGACAGCCGAACCAGCGGTCATTTTCGTGTGATACCTCATCGTAGCGGCTGCTGCTCACCGTTTTGCCGCTGCGGTCGATGAACATATATTTACTGTTGAAATACAGCCGCGGCCACGGTCCGCCGTCCGGCAGATACCAGTCAGTCGCGCCCACGCGAACGGCGACAAGGCCATTATAAAATAGTTCGCTATCACAAGAGTAATCATACTGACCAACGTTGTAATACTGGTCGATGCCGTCCTGCAGGACGGTAAAATCCGGTCCCAGCAGCGTGTACTGATGGAACGTGTACGGCATTGTGCCGCTATCGGTCCGCACAGTTCTGGTGACCGGGTACTGGCAAAGGACATATCCTTGATCATCGACTGCCAATACATGGCCGGCATGAGGAATGGATATATCGGTCAAACTGCCATTCAAATCACATAGTTGATAAGTGTCGCTATGCTCTAGCAGCAACTGATCATCTGCGCACTTCCAAATTTGACCATCAAGACCATCAAACAGGGGCGTAACAATCGTTCCGGCGGACAAATCGACCGCGCAGACCCATCGGCTGCTATAGTCACTCGGGGTAAATATCAGCTTCCAGATGTCCTTTTCCTCGATCAGTCGACACGGAAGAACCTTGCAGCTGTCAATTTGCCAAGTTTTCCATGTCGGATATCCCGGATAACTGGTATCCTCTTCTGGTGGGCTTTGTTGAAAATGCGTAATTGCCTGCCGCGTAAGCTGCGTTTGCGATGCGTCATCTGCGGCTCCGGCGCCAATCAGCATACAGCCGCACAGCACGAGTGCAGACAGCAAAACCATTCGTTTTTTCATGTTCCCTATCCCCTTGCCAGATGAATTTTAGACCATATATAATATATAATCTAATCATTCTGCACTGTCAACTGTGACATAAAAATAAATTTTTGAGAGAACTTTTTCACACTTTTCCTCGTCTAACGGTTATAGTAAGCGAAGGACTTCACAGGCAGGAGGTATTTTTTATGAAACGATGGCGTTATTTATGTGCAGCCGCGCTGAGCGCAGGCAGCATGGCGGCGGAAGCCGGTGCGGTATCGATACCGAGCACTGCTTTAACACAGTTGCAGCAGCAGTGGCAGGCAGATACTTCCGCAGATTATCTTTCCGCAGACAGCGGCCAATCCCGTATAGCAGCGTATGCGCTCGTGCCGGAAAAAATCTGTACAAAATTTCTGCCGACAGCTTGTACGGTATTGCCGATTTGAAAAACGGAAAAATGATCGTTCCCGCAGAATATACCACAATCGATGTACTGTCAGACGGCAGATTTCTGCTGACTCGTTATGAAAACCAGGCTTCTTCGTTCTATTATGCCGATGCGAGCGGAACGGTCACACCGATTCAGACGCCGGTCAAAGGCACCTATTTCGGCATGGCAGGCGATGACTGTTTCTTCATCGGTGTCTATGCGAAACGTCCGCTGACGGCTGCAGTACAGCAGCCTGCCGAGCAGTATGATATTCCGACACTTGTGCTGCTCGACGAAAACATGAAGGTTATCCGCGATGATATCGACGGCGCTTGCGGTGCTGCATCCACGCCGCATTTTACGAATGGCCTAATGCCAATACTTTGTGGATTGGTTCCCGAAAAGGAGCAATCGGCAACGAAACGTACGGTTTGATTGACAAAACCGGCCAGTTTGTCGGCAGGCATGACTTCGGCGAGCTTAGCTGGACGGACAGCCGCTACATCGGCAAGCGCGGCACCGCGCTTTACCAGCTGGACGGCAAAGGCGGTGAAATCCGGCTTCTGGCTAACGCTTCGCAGGAAAGCAGCTGGGCCAAGGCGGAACTGGAAGCCGCTCGGGAACATGATATTTCGCTTTCTTTCTATTATCCCAGGCTGAATATCACGCGCGTGGATTTCTGCAGACTGGCGGTCAAGCTGTATCAAAAGGTGCAGCCGAATGCCTCCGCGGCTCCGGCAGCGGCCTTTTCCGACTGCGAGAATGAGAGTGTCCGTCTGGCAGCGGCGCTCGGTATTGTAACCGGCTATGATGACGGAACATTCCGACCGTACCAGTCCATCACCCGTTAGGAGGCCGCCCTTATTTTCCCTATCACACCCTAGCCGCAAGCCGCTGTGCGCCGTTCTGACGCCCTTGCGCCCTATCCCCATCCGCCTGTAAAAGCGCGCAAAAAAGCCGCCCGGAAAACCGGGCGGCTTGCATTTTGGAGAAATTACTTGAGCTGTACGCGCTCACGAATCGAATCGGTTACGGAAAGCTGTACGCTCTGTGCGGAGTAGCCGGTGCACGCCACCTGCGCCACATAGCTGCCGCGCTTGAGGCTGAACGACGCCGTGCCGTCCGTGCCGGTGGTGATACTCTTGCCGCCGACCGTGACAACCGCACCGGACAGCGGTGCGCCGTACGCGTTGGTGACAACCAGCTGTACATTCTCGAGAATCTCGCCGGTCAGCTTGACCGTGCGGCCTGCAGAGATTTTGACCGTCTGCGTAACCGCCGCGGTAAAGCGCGAATGCGTTGCCGTTACAACGTACGAGCCGCGCTTGACATAAACGGTTGCCGTGCCGTCCGAGCCGGTGGTCAGCGTCTGCGCTGCCGTGCCGCTCTCCGCGTCCGAAGGCGTGAAGGTGACGGACGCACCCGCAATCGGCAGACCGAGATCATCTACCACGGAAGCCGTCAGCGCGTAAGTGGTAACGTAGTTGACACGCAGCGTCGGGCTTTGACCCTTGCTCATCACAAAAACGAAATCCGCGTAGGATGCGCCGTTCTTGCCGAATTCCGCAACCGCAGACTTGTTGATCGTAACCTTGCTGCCCGCGATCTTATACTGCCAGTTCTCCTCGAGCGTCTTGCCGTTCGAGCGGATATTCTTGAGCGCTGCGCCGTCTACCATGTTAAGCGTTACCACCAGATCGGCGTAGCCGCCGGACGAGGTGTTTGCGTCAAAATCAACCGTGCCCGGAACCACTTCGTTCACCGGCGCGGTATCTACCACGCTCAGCGAGCAGGTAAAGGACGAACCCTGATTGGGTACGAATGTAACCGTATAAGTGCCCTTGCTCTTCTTGGCAAGCGTCTCCTTGAGCAGACGGATCGTGCCGTTGGTTGCATTATAGGTGTAATCCGTGCCGCGCTCGAGCACCGTACTGCCGATTTTGATGGAATCCAGACGCGTGCCCGCCGGAAGAACGACGTTTACCGTCTGATCGGCATAGTTTGCGGACTGCTCGTACTTATCAAAGGTAATCTGGCTCGGGCTGACTGCGCTCTGCGCCGAGTTGTTGACCGCCAGACCGATGGCTGCCTTGGAGCCGTCCTCAAAGGTCAGTTCTGCGGTGTAGGTGCCCGCCTTGAGCGTGGACAGATAGGTTTTGTACACGCGAATGCCGTTCTTGTCGCTCAGCAGGTTGTAATCCGTGCCCTGCTTGAGATTGGTGCCGTTGACCGAAACACGGGTCAGATCGTTCTTGTCCGCGTTGAAGGTGAATTCGTAGGAGAACGCGATCGCGTCCTTGTTGTTCACGTCGATGGACAGCGTGGACGGAGAAACCGAAACGCTGGTGGACGCCGCAACGTCCTTGCCGGCAATCTTCGCGGTGACGCCGCTCGCCAGCTCAACGCTGGTCGGCTGCATGGTCAGCTCACAGCCGTTGGAGTTGAGCACCGCCTTCTGGACCGAGCCGCCGCCGGTGACAGTGGTTCTTCCGTTCGCGGTAAGCGTGCTGATGGAGGTGCTGCCGGTCGTCAGGATGGTGCCGGTCTGCTCATTGGCAACGTCCCAGACAGCTGCATCCAGCGTCAGGCTGACGCTGCTGCCGTTCATTTTAAGATCGGAGAAGCCGCCTGCAGTCGCTGCCAGATTGCTCTCGGTCAGCGTTGCAGAGGTTTTCACCTCGGTGGTGCCGATGTTGGTATTGCCGGTCGCAATAACCTGCGGGGTCAGTCCGGTCGGGTTGGAGACGACCATCTCGAGTGCGGAAACACCGTCCAGCGTTACATTGCCGCCGCTGACGATGATATCGCCCGCAACGGTGACATCCTCAAGCGTTACATTGCCCGCCAGAACGCCCTCGGTGATGTACAGATTGCCCTTGATATCCGCATCGGCCAGCGTGCACGGTACGGAAATCGTAACGTTTTTGGTATCGCTCTTGAGCGTAGCCTGCGAATACACGTTGCCGTTCTTATTCAGCGAGGTGCCCATATAGCCGTACAGCATTTTGGCGATTTCGCCTCGGCTGAGCGTGCCCTGCGGCTTAAAGGTACCGTTCGTGTAGCCGTTGATATAACCCTGCTTGACCGCTTCCGCAACGTAGGATTTGCTGTAATCGCTCAGCTTGGCCCGATCAGAGAACATATCCAGCGCAGACAGGTCAGCCGTCGGCGTGTACTTGTGCAGTCGGCCGAGGATGGTTGCCGCCTGCTCACGGGTCAGCGTGCCCTCCGGCGCCATACGGTTGTTGCCGACACCGTTGATATAACCCTGCTTGACCGCAATCTGCACGGTTTCGTAGAAAACATCGCTCGAATTGACATCCGAGAAGCTGATATCCGCCTTTTCGGTAAAGCCGAACGCGCGGTTGATATAGCGCATGAACTCCCAGCGCGTTACCTTGTCATCCGGGCCGTAGTTGCCCGTGCTGGCAGACGGATTGATAATGCCGTTTTCATGCAGCTCAGTAATGTAGGACTTTGCCCAGTGGCCATCAATATCCGAAGCCGCAAAGGCAGCCGGCACGGTACTGACCAGCAGCGCCGCTGTCAGTACGGCGGAAAGGACTTTTTTCAAAGCTATCACCTCTTATTATAATTTAACTTTATTCTACCATTCTTTTGTTTATTTGTGTACTGTTATTTTTATCTCGAGACAGGGCTTTTGTCTAAAGAGACGGCCTGCTGCCGGTTTTGGTTCCGCATTTTCGCAGAATTTTCCGGTATTCTCACAGAACGTACAATTTCTGCTCTGCCGTTTTGTATATCATTACTCCGCTTCATGGAATCTTTTCACAAATTCGCGCAAAACCCCTTGCATTGACAGCCGGATATTGTATAATTTAGATAGTGGCAATCCGTCGGTTGAAAGCGGCGATGCGCCAACTAACACGATGAGGTGATACCAATGGATTATATGTCGGAATACAAGCGTTGGCTGGACTGCTCTGCCCTCTCTGCGGACGAGCATGCCGAGCTGGCTGCTGTTGCAGATAATCAGGAAGAGATCGAAAGCCGTTTCTTTGCGCCGCTGTCGTTCGGCACGGCCGGTCTGCGCGGTGTACTGGGCGTCGGCCTCAACCGCATGAACCGCTTTACCGTCGGTCAGGCTGCACAGGGTCTGGCAAACCTGATCGTATCGAACGGTCAGGCCGCAATGGACCGCGGCGTTGCCATCGCATATGACTCCCGCCATTTCTCGGCCGAGTTCGCCAAGCAGTCTGCGTGCATCATGGCCGCAAACGGCATCCAGTCGCTGCTGTTCGATGAGCTGCGTCCGACCCCGGAGCTGTCCTTCGCTGTCCGTCACTACGGCTGCATCGCAGGCATCAACATCACGGCTTCCCACAACCCGAAGGAATACAACGGCTACAAGGTTTACTGGGAGGACGGCGCACAGCTTCCTCCGGCCGAGGCAGACGTGGTTGCCAGCGAAATGGCAAAGACCGATATCTTCACCGGTGTAAAAACTGCAGACTACGATGAGTCCGTCAAAAACGGTCTGATCCGTATTCTGTCTAAGGAGACCGACGAGGCTTACCTCGGCGAAGTCATTAAGGTTGCGGTAAATCCGGACTGCGTAAAGCAGGTTGCCGATGAGTTCAAGCTGGTGTACACGCCGTTCCACGGTGCCGGCTACCGTCTGGTGCCCGAGATCCTGCGCCGTCTGGGCTACAAGCACATTATCTGTGAGCCGGAGCAGATGAAGATCGACGGCGACTTCCCGACCGTTAAGAACCCGAATCCGGAGTACAAGGAAGGCTTTACGCTCGCCATCGAGCTGGCAAAGCAGAACGATGTTGATCTGATCATCGGCACCGACCCGGACTCCGACCGTACCGGCATCGTCCTCAAGGACAAGTCCGGCGAGTATGTCACCCTGTCCGGCAATCAGGTCGGCGTTCTGCTCACCGATTACATCATCACCGCAAAGAAGCTGACGAACACCATGCCTGCACATCCGGCGGTGCTCAAATCCATCGTTACCACCGAAATGGCACGCGCGGCGGCTGAAAAGAACGGCGTTGAGTGCTTCGACACCTTCACCGGCTTCAAGTTCCTTGCCGAGAAGATCAAGCAGTTCGAGCAGGACGGCTCGCACGAGTACATTTTCGCATTCGAGGAATCCTACGGCTACCTGTGCGGTGATTATGCCCGCGACAAGGATGCCGTTACCGCCTCCATGCTGATCGCCGAGATGGCGGCTTACTACCGCACCCAGGGCAAGACCCTGTACGACGCAATGGAAGAGATGTACGAAAAGTACGGCTGCTACTGCGAGCAGACCATTTCGATCGTTATGCCGGGCGTTTCCGGCCTGCAGCGCATGAAGGAGCTCATGCAGGAACTGCGCGACAAGCCGCTGACCCAGATCGGCACCCACAAGATCGATTACACCCGCGATTACATGCCGGGCACCCGTACCTGCATGGCAGACGGCAAGTCTGAGCCGATGGAGCTTAAGGGTCAGAACGTGATGTACTACGAGCTCGAGGGCGGCACAACCTTTATCATCCGTCCGTCCGGCACCGAGCCGAAGGTCAAGGTTTACATCATGGCCAAGGGCGAGAACAAGGCCGAGGCTGCAGAAAAGGTCGAGGCTCTGACCGCTGCAGCGAAGGAAATCGTAAAGTAACTGAGGCAACACCGCAGTAAAAATCCAGCAACGCTGAATGCAGCCGAATTCCGGTTCGGCTGCATTTTTCCGGAATCACCTTAATTATTTTAGGGGAACAAAAATATGATCAAACGCATTATTTCCTGTATTGTAAGCACGGTCATCGTGCTCGGTGCCACCATCGCGTATGACCGCACGCCTGCATGCCGCATTGCCGTGATGGAGCAGGTGCCGACACAGCTGGCTTCCGTTCTGCCGCGTGCTGCCTCCTACGAACTGGAGCTGCGCACGGAGGAAGGCAACCGCAGCTACACGGTCAACTGCCATGACAAGGACGGCAACACCTTCCGCTCCTACACCATGCAGACCGTGGAAGGTCAGGAGGAGCCGCTCAACTTCACCTACACAGACTACACCTACGACGAAAACGGCAACTGCACAGATGCTGTCACCACCGACAAGACCAACAACTCCACCTCGGAGTATCGCCGCAGCTATGACGACAAAAACCGCGTTCTGCGCACGGAAAACTACGAGGACGGCGAACTTTCGGCCTCCTCCGAGACGGTTTACACCGAGGTTGACAACGGTCAGTCCTCTGCCGTCAACACGGTTTACGACGCAGACGGCAACGAGCTGATGGTCGTCCGCATGGGCATGAACACCAACGGCGACGTGCTGTCCTCCCGCACCTACGAGGGCGAGGACAATATCACCTCCTCCACCGACAACCGCTACGACAGTCAGGGGCGGCTCATCCAGTCGGTCACCGTAGACGAGAGCGGCGTCGTGTTCGAGGTGCTCACCGTGTACTCGGTGGACGGCAAAACGCAGACCACCCGCTCGACCATCGAAGGCGGCACCCTCTCGACCGATACCCGTACCTTTGATGATAACGGCAATCTGGTCTCCATGCACCAGACCGACAGCGACGGCTACGCAAGCGATACCACTTATACACAGTTTAAGTGACCTGTCGCGGAACTTTAATCCGCAGTGAAAACCACCCGTTCGGGTGGTTTTTCCTTTTTTTCGGATATACTATTATCAGCTATACACCGACCATTTCTCCCTATTTGTCGGTTTTCCGCTAAACTCCTGCAAAATTCCTGTCTGGATATTGCTTTTTCCCGGTCGAACAGCTATAATCGCTATATGCGTATCAAGACTGTGTCAACAGAGCACAGCTATAGAGAAATAGATCGGAGGTGCGCTATGCGCATCATTATTGTAGGCTGCGGCAAAGTCGGCTCGGAGCTGGCAGGACAGCTCAGCGCGGCCGGACATGACCTGACACTGATTGACCTGTCCGAACGCCGTCTGGAGGAACTGTCCAACACACACGACCTTGCTACAGTAAAGGGCAGCGGCACCAGCTATCACGTTCTGCGTGAAGCCGGCGTGCAGGATACCGACCTGCTCATCGCCGTTACCGCCCATGACGAAATCAATCTGCTTTCCTGCCTGATCGCTCGTAAAGCATCCGGCTGCCACGCCATTGCACGTGTGCGCGATCCGGAATATGTATCCGACCTCGGCTTTATCCGCGATGAGCTGGGTATTTCGATGGTCATCAACCCCGAGCTGTCCACCGCGCGTGTTGTTTCGCGTCTGATCCGCTTCCCGTCGGCCATCCGCGTCAGCACGTTTGCCCGCGGACGCATCGAGCTACTCGACCTCAAAATCCCGCATGAGTCCCGCCTGGACGGCATGGCGGTCTGCGAGGTCAATCCGCTGCTCCGCACGGACGTGCTGCTGTGTATGGTCCGCCGCGACGGTCAGACCTATATTCCCAAGGGCGACTTCATCCTGCGCGAAAACGACAACATCACGGTTATCATTCCGCCGCACGAGCAGAGCGAATTTTTCGAGAAGGTCGGTTTGCCGGTCAAGCGCATTTCCTCTGCGATGCTGGTCGGCGGCGGCAAAATCTCGTACTTTCTTGCGAAAATCCTGCTGAATTCCGGCATTGCAGTCAAGATTATCGAAAACAAACTCGAACGCTGCGAAGCACTGTCCGAAATGCTCCCGAACGCGACCATCATCTACGGCGACGGCACCGACCGCAACCTGCTCGATGAGGAGGGTCTGGCAACCTGTGAGGCCTTCGCGGCTCTCACCGGCATGGACGAGGAGAACATCCTGCTTGCGCTGCACGCCGGCCGTCATTCCCGTGCGAAGCTGTTCACCAAGGTCAACCGTGTGAACTTCGAGGAAGTCATTGCCAGCATGCCGATCGGCAAGGTGATTCGCCCCAAGCAGACCACCGCAGAGCTGATCAGCCAGTACACCCGCGCGATGCAGAACTCGATGGGCTCCAACGTGGAGACCCTGCATCAGCTGGACGGCGCAGAAGCGCTTGAGTTCCGTGTTGCGGCGCACCATCTCACCGGTGTTCCCCTGCAGTATATGCCGATTCGTCCGGATGTTCTGCTGTGCTGCATCAACCGCAGAGGCAAGCGTATCATTCCGCGCGGCCACGATGTGCTGCATGAAGGCGATACGGTTATCGTCGTTTCCACCTTCGAGGGCATGAACGACCTTCAGGATATCTTCCTGCCGACAGCCGGAGGGCGCGAAAAATGAATTTCGCAATCGTCCGCTATCTGATCGGCTGGCTGATGGGCATTGAGTCCCTGTTCCTGCTGCTGCCCGCGTTTACCGCGGTCATTTACCGTGAACCCGAGCTGCCTGCCTATATCGCCACCGCACTGATTTGTATGGTCGGCGCAGGCATTCTGTGTGAATACAAGCCGAAAAACACCAAGTTCTACGCACGCGAAGGCTTTGTGGCAGTCGCGCTGTGCTGGCTGGTGCTAGCCGTGACCGGTGCCCTGCCGTTCGTGCTCAGCCGCGAGATTCCGTTCGCAGTAGATGCGATTTTCGAGGCCGCATCCGGCTTCACCACCACCGGCGCTACCATTCTCGGCGATGTGGAGGCGCTTTCGCATGCCTCTATGCTATGGCGCTGCCTGATGCACTGGGTCGGCGGCATGGGCATTCTGGTGTTCATGCTGATCGTCCTGCCGCTGGCAGGCGGTCAGACCATTTATCTGATGCGCGCGGAAAGCCCGGGACCCTCGGTCTCCAAAATATCGCCGCACATGCGCGATACCGCGCTTATCCTGTACGCGATTTACTTTGGACTGACCGTTCTGCAGATCATTCTGCTGCTGTTCGGCGGCATGCCGATGTTCGACGCCATCTGCGTTTCGCTCGGCACGGCAGGCACCGGCGGCTTCGGCAACTGGAATAATTCCATCGCGCACTACAACAGCGCCTATCTGCAGAATGTCATCTCGGTCTTTATGATCCTTTTCGGCATCAATTTCAACGCGTATTTTCTGCTTTTGACCCGTAAATTCAAGCAATTATTCAAAATCGAGGAGATTCGCGTGTACCTCGGCGTGATTGCCGTATTTACCACGCTGATCGCCTTCAACGTGCGCGGCTGCTTCGGTTCGCTGCGCGAGAGCTTCCACCATTCCCTGTTTCAGGTTGCGTCTATCATCACGACCACCGGTTTTTCAACCGTGGACTTTAACCAGTGGCCTGCATTCAGCAAGCTGCTGCTTGTGCTGCTGATGTTCATCGGCGCGTGTGCCGGTTCGACCGGCGGCGGCATGAAATGCTCGCGCATCCTGCTGCTGTTCAAGGGCGTAAAGAAGGAAATGATGTCGCTGATTCATCCGCGTCTGGTGCGCGTGCATAAAATGGACGGACAGCGCGTCCAGCATGAGGTCATGCGCTCGGTCAACGCCTTTCTTGTGGCATATCTGATCGTCATTGCCACTTCCATCCTCATTGTCAGTCTGCACTGTGAGGATATGGTAACCAGCTTCACCTCGGTCGTTACCTGCATCAATAACGTCGGTCCGGGACTCAATCAGGTCGGTCCTGCAGCCAACTTCGGTGCACTGCACCCGCTGAGTAAAATCGTGCTGACTTTTGATATGCTCGCCGGTCGTCTGGAGCTGTTCCCCATGCTTCTGCTGTTTGCGCCGGAAACGTGGCGAAGAAACCGATAAAAAACTGCCGCTAAACGTATACCGTTTAGCGGCTTTTGCGATATCGAACGACCACGAATCGTTCCGGTGCTCCACCGACACACCCGAATCGCGGTGTTGCCTTAATCTATCGACAGATGCTTTTTCAGTGCCTTCACATAGGAGTCCGCATAGCGGCTGAATACCACGTTTTTCTTGCGGATGAGACCGATGCGCATGCTGCCTTCCATCTCGAGCGGCCGCGCGATAATGCTCGGACTGTTCAGCTTACGGTCGATAATGCCCGAGCTGACCGTAAAGCCGTTCAGTCCGATCACCAGACTGAACAGTGTTGCGCGGTCGCGGACCTGAATGGTTTTCGGCATGTCGAGCATGCTGAGCAGTTCCTCGGAAAAATAAAAGGAATTGCGGTCTCCCTGCTCAAAAATCAGATACGGATAGGGCTTCAGTTCATCGAGCGTGATGCACTTCCGGTCTGCGAGCGGATGGTCCTTATTGATGAACACATGCGGTGCGGCAGTGAACAGTTCCTCGAACACGAGCTCACTTTTGCGCAGCAGCTTGGAGAGCACGGTTTCGTTGCTCTCGGACAAATACAGCAGACCCAGCTCGCTTTTGCCCGACGCCACATCATCAATGATCTCACCGGTCTGTGTTTCCCGCAGGATAAAACCGTACTGGTCCGCGTTGTACTCCTTGACAACCTCGACGAATGCGTTCACCGCGAACGAATAGTGCTGACATGACACGCAAAACTTGGGCACGCGCTTTTTGCCCACGCCGAAGTGCTCCTGCATGATGTCTGCCTGCTCGAGCAGCATGCGCGCAAATGAAAGCAGCTCCTCACCCTCCTGCGTGACGGTTACGCCCTTGTTTGAGCGCACAAAGGCGGTAACGCCCATCTCCTTCTCTAAATTGTGAATCGCGGCGCTCAAACTCGGCTGCGAGAGAAACAGCCGCTCGGCGGCGTCCGTGATGTTGCCGCATTCGGCCACAGTGACAAGATAGGTCAGCTGCTGCAGGGTCATAGGAAAAACCTCCGGGAAATAATCTGTATTTATTGTAGCATGTCTGTGCGGAAATACAATGCGGTTTCCCTATCTATTCCCGCAATTTCATGCTACGATAGAGACAAAGGAGAGCGTAAAAATGAAAAATGTACTGTTTTACGGCGATTCCAACACCTGGGGTTATCAGGGCGACGATCCCATGCACCGCCTGGACGCGGACAAGCGTTACACCGGTGTGGTTGCGGCTCAGTTCCCGGACGTGCACTTTATCGAGGAAGGTCTGTGCGGACGCACCATCTGCAGCACCGACCCGATTGATTACGGCCGAAACGGCATGGCAATGCTGCCTGCCCTGCTGGCAACGCACGATCCGCTCGACGTGATCGTTATCATGCTCGGCACAAACGACAGCAAGGCAATGTACGGCCACTCGCCGTTCACCATCAGCGATGCCATGGACCGCACGATCAAGCTGATGCAAAGTCCGCTTTTATGGTCAAATACCATGCAGAAACCGCAGATCCTTCTGGTTGCACCGCCGAAAATGGGCGAAAACCTTGCAGACAGCGTCTACTACGGCATGTTTGACGAAAGCAGTGCCGCACTCATCCGTGCTCTGCCCGCACGGTTCCGCACGCTGGCAGAAAAGTACGGCTGCGCCTTCGTGGACGGCTCGGCTGTCACGGCGGCAAAGTGCTCGGACCAGATTCATCTGACCGCAGAGGAGCACGCCGTGCTCGGCAGACTCATTGCGGACAAGCTGCGCGAGCTGCTTTAACCCCCTGCCCGAAAGCATTCGTCATCTTTTCCCCCGGTTTTGTCACCTGACAAAACCGGGGTGTTTTTTGCCGCATTTTATCCACAGTCTGTTGATAATTCCTGTGGATTGTGTGTCATTTTTTACAGAATTTACGCGTAGTTCACTCTGTTTTTCCTATCGGTGTATTTCGTGTCGAAAATCGGACATTTCGTGTGCCCGACCGCACAGCAGGCTGCAAAGCTGCTATGATGAACGCAGGCAATTTTCAGTCTCTTTTCTGCAGGCGCGGCTCGTTCCACCGCACCGCAGAATAGGAAAAGGAGGAATATACCATGAAATTCAAACGCGGCATAAGCCTTGCTCTGGCACTGGCTCTTATCGCCGGCATAGGCGGCCCGCTTGATATCCGCGCAGCGGCGGCGGATACCGGCAGCTCGGACGCGCTTGCGGCGCTCGGTATTGATTCGAGCAAAGCGCCCGACGGCTTTAATGCCAACGACCCCAGCAACCCATACGGGCGCAATACCATCAAGGTTACGCCGGTGTACGAGCTGTATACCGTTGGTCTGACGAGTGATGTCCTGCCGTCGGATAAAATCGACCTGGACAAGCGTGAAAGCGCAGAAAAATGCGATACAAGCGTTTCCCAGTCCAACCAGAAGGACAATACCCTTCAAAGCACGCTGTACGGCAATGATGATAACACATCTACCAAGGCTCAGCAGTTTTTGACGGCTAAAACCAACTCCAAGGAAATCTCCAAGGGTACTACCACCTCTACTGGCACATACGCACAGTTCCCGACAGGCAGCAAGGGCAATGACGGCTATGCCACCAAGGGCTATCTGACCGGCATGACCAATGCTACTACCGATTTGCAGGATGGTACCGATTACGCTATGGCAGACGTGGCCGCAGGCCATTTTACCTCGAGCAGTGACGCAAAGTCCTCGCAGACGGTCATGGTTTACGCCGGTGACCTGAGCGCGAAAGGCGGTCTGTATCTGCGATTCGGCGATGCTGAATCCGGTGAGTATGGCAAGCCGATCACGCTGCTGGACACCAGCAAGGAAATCGGCAACCCGAATCTGACCGACACCAGCGACGAAGGCAGCACGACCGCCAAAAAGGTCGAAAACTTCGCAGAAAACCCGTATCAGCTGAAAAACTACCTGCAGGTAGCTACCGGCGACTGGGACAACGACGGTAAGGACGAGGTTGCGGTCTATGTGCCGGAGGTCGGCAATTCCCGCATTGAGATTTACGACCTGCAAACTGAAGATTACTCCAATCTCTCTAACTGGAGACAGGCGTGGACGTACTTCTTCCGTGAGGGCAGTGTCGTTTCCAACATGATCTCTCTCGTCAGCGGTGACGTCAACCAGGACGGCGTAGACGATCTCGCCTGCACCTGGGGTTACTACTACGGTCCGCAGCAGAACGCAGGCTCGCGTGCCGTTGTAATGTTCGGCTCCACGAGCGCACACATGCTGCAGAGCTCGCAGGAATTCCCGCTGACCTACGAGGGCAGCAATCTGGTCCGCGCATCCTTCGCCTTCGGCGATATGACCGGCGGCGGCAAAACGCTGATTCTGGCGGCTCAGTCGGATGCTGACCTCAAGGCAAATAAGCAGAACACGCGCTATGTAGGTTTGTACGCATGGAACGGCGTCACCTTCAAGCCGTCTGTTTCGCAGAATTTCGATCTGTTCTCCAAGAACGATAAAGGCGAGTACATCTACGGTGCAATGGCAAAGCACAACGATGTCTTCCGTTCTCTGCCGCTGTGCCCGGCCAATACGGCGATTATCTCCCGTCCGACCGCAGGCGAAAAAGGCGATGACGGCAAGACCAGCGATCTGCTGTACTTTGACAGCCTTGTTATCTCCTGCGATGAGAATGGTCTGAATATCAAGCAGGCGCTTGACAACACGGCCGCTATGCCGGACGAGGACTACGTTGAGTACGATGCATCCGCAGGCTCTGTGACCACCGCGGTGGATAAAGACAACAACACCGCAGGTTCGGGTACGCTGTTCACACTGACGCAGACCATGTCCAAGGATGAGGACAAGCAGTCTGAATCCTACAACGTCACCGGTAAAGTTCCCCAGTACGCAACCCGTTATTATTACAAGAGCTGGTGGCATAAACTGTTCCGCAAAAGATCTTCCTATCAGGCTTTTGTCGGCTATGTAGATGCTACTACATCGCAAACAACACCTTACACCACCCGCACGCCGGGTACAACCAGACTTTCGACCGTCAACCTGTTTGACGGCTCTCAGCCGGTAAAAACCGATGTCAACAGCTCGTACACGCTCTGTCTCGCCAACACGGACGACGATACCAGCTACATGACCTACACCGGCAAGCACTATTACACCTACTCCGACCCGCAGGTTCTGGCGGTACTGGCTTCGCCTCCGTACTTCTCCGATCTGCTCGACCGTGATGACCTTTCGGGCAACTACGCCGAGTCCTCCACCACCTACTCGAGCATGAAGGGCACCGAGAACGGCACCAGCTCCTCCTCTACCATCTCGGTCGGCGCATACGTCTCCTTTGAGCAGGAATTCTCGGTATTCGGCGTTAAGATCGGCAGCGTTGAGGCGGAAGCCGCCTTTACCTCCGGTTTCACCTACGAGACCGAGCACACCTCCTCGCTCGAGCAGTCCATCACCTACGAGACAACCTCCGGCGAGGACAGAGTGGCGTTCTATTCCATCCCGATGGAGATTTACGAGTATACCTCCTACATCCCGGATGGCAAGGGCAGCTACACTAAAGTAACCTCCACCGTTTCCATCCCGCACGAAGCCTCGATCGGTCTGATCGACCTGTCCGACTACGAAAATATCGCCGAGGATTACAGCGTTCTGCCATCCATTTCGGGCAGCGTGCTGACGCATACGATCGGTGATCCGTCGAGCTATCCGACCAAGGAATATGCAGGTTCCAAGGCTTATGAAGGCAAGCCGGCTAAGGTTGACTTCACCGCGGCAGGCGGCGGCTCCGGCATCACGCAGGAGATCAGCTTCTCCACCTCGGACAGCAAAAACTACACCAACACCACCTCTATCGAAACGAAAGCCGGTGCAGGCGCAGGCGGCGTAACCGCAGGCGTTGTGGCAGGTTCGGAAAGCTCTGCCGGCAAGGTATCGGTCAACACCGCAGGCGGCTCGTTCTCCGGTTCGCTGCAGAACATGCCGATTGAAGCCAAACCGTACGGCTACGGCATGAACTGGCGTATTTTCTGCTACAACTACCGCAGCGGCAATCAGGCGTTCCCGGTTGTTACCTACGCGGTAACCGAGCCGCAGGCTCCGTCTCCGCTGCCGGAGGATTTTGAGCAGGATGTTGCGGCAACCACCGATGATTCCGTCACCCTGACGTGGACGTACGACAAGATCGTTTCCGGTTTCCAGCTGTACCGCTACTACAACTTCCCGGACGGCTCCGGACGCAAGGAACTCGCATTTGTTCCGTTCACCGATGGTGAGCGTCACGATGACGGCACCTACACCTTCAGCTACACGGATAAGAACCTGTCTCCCTATACCGAGTATGAATATCAGATTCAGACCCGCAACAACAACAAGGCTGAGCAGCAGCGCAACAGCATTTACAGCGAACCGCTGACCTGCCGTACCAAGACCACAGCAGGCTATCCCGATATTTCGGTAACGATTGACGGCAAGGAGAAGCAGACGGTTCTGCCGATCTATCCGGATTCTCTGGCAACCGCAACGGTTAAGTATAACGGAGACAATAAAAATCCGGACGGCGGCAAGTACAACAGCGTAAGCTATCAGTGGCAAAAGCTGAACAATGGTTCCTGGACCGAGATTGCCGGCAGCGTTTCCGATACGCTGAGCATCGAAAACGCCGGTTCTGCCGACAAGGGCACTTACCGCTGCCGATTGAATGTGCTCTACTTCGACAACACCGCTCAGAAGGAGTTCAGCATTTCCGCTTACTCGCCTGAGATTACCACACAGTACAGCAAGCGCACACCCAAGTGTGAGCTGAATGTTACGGCGAAGAATGTACAAAAAGACAACACTGATCAGTTTGACCGCACGCTGCACATCAGCGCTAAAATGAGTTCCGCGTCTGCTACCTCCACCATCCCGACCGGCACGCTCAGCTTCCTGATTCGCGGCACGGACTTCTCTACCACAGTTGCGGCTGAGATTAACAAAACCGGCAAGGTTACAAAGGATGTTATCGTGCCCGCAGACGGCGCTTACACGGTTACCCCGTATTATCCGGGCAGCTATGTATTCAAGGATATGAGCAACGCGGAAGGCCAGATGGTTCTCGTTGGCGATGCAACCGGCTACCAGCTGACGCTCACCAACGGCAAGGATAACAACAGCGTCACTCGCTTTACCTACGGCGATACGGTAACACCGTCGCTCTCCCGCATGAGTAAAGATACGCATGGTCTGCAGAAGGTCAATAACGCGACCTTCAAGTATGCAGTTTCCAGTTCGGAAACACAGCAGGATTTGACCAATCCGCTGAATGTCGGCACTTACACGCTGTATGCTTATGTAAACGGCGAAACCAAACCGGTTGCGGAAACTGAGTTTACCGTTGTTCAGCGTGCCGTTACGCTGCGCGTTGTCACTCCGAAGGACGGCGTTGCACAGGATAAGGTTGATCCTGCCGACTCGAAACAGCTTTCTCTCTCGGCCGACAAGGACACCATGACTGCTGATGAGATTAAAGCTCTGCACCTTGGCTATACCGCAATCAACACCGCAGGCAACGAGGTAACGCTCGCGCCGAACATTGCTCCCAGCAACTACACGGTTTCTCCGTGCAAGACCGATGAGACCAACGAAACGCTGTACAACAACTATGAATTCACCTTTATCCCCGGTGTTTACACGGTAAACGGCACGACTTACATCCTTACCCTCAAGACTGAGGACTTCGGCGAAGGCGCAAACAAGCACTCTGTCGGTTCTGCGTCGATCATTACCGCAGGTCTGAATGCCGGCAAGACGGATGACGGCAGTGCAATCTCCAGCTTTACCGCAGACACCGATGTTACCCTGACGGCTGTGCCGGATGCAGGTTATGCAGTCGATTACTGGACCTATGACGGCAAGGAAATCGAGGACAGCAAGGAGAAGAGCTCGGTTACCATCAAGACCCTTGCAAAACCGGCATCTGTTTTGGTTTACTTCAAGACCACCGATACCAAACTGAATGCTTCCGTTCAGAATAAGCAGGGCGGTACACTCAAATGCACGTATGAAGATGGCTCCGGAAGCCTCAAGAACTTCCCGGCTTACATTGCCAGCGGTGCAAAGTTCAACTTCACCGCAACGCCGAATACCGGCTGGCACTTCAAGCAGTGGATTCTCACGAAACGCGGTGCAAACAGTTATCCGTCCGGCACCCCGCACGATAACGGCTCCAACACGCTCTCTGTTGAGGTTGGCGTGCAGGATATTGATCTGGCTGCCGTATTCGAGCGCGACAGCTACACACTGACGCTGGAAGGCGAACTGACCGCAAGCTATCAGACGGTTGATCCGGACGATACCTCCAAAACGCTCACCAAGTCTCTCAAGAGCGGCGAAAGCGTCACCGGCGATACAAAGATTACGGTAGCGCCCAAGGCAGGCTATGCTGCCGCCACGGGCGAGACCTATCAGGTGAACGGCAAGGCTGTTGAAGCAGGAAAGCTCAACGCTGACGGCAGCTATACCTTCCCCATCACCGAGAACACCAAGGTTTCGCTCAAGACCGACCGTGCCGCATTTGCGATTACCACACCGAAAATGGAGCATGGCACGATCATTGCAACCGTAGACGGCGAAGCTGTGGACGATCTGTCCAAGATTCCCGGCGGCAGCAAGGTTGAGCTGCAGGCACGCGCAGACCGCGGCTGGCATTTCAAGAACTGGGTTGTAAACGATACTGCTCAGGATGAGGCTGCGGCAAAGACCAACGGCACTTACACCATCAGCGAACTGGCCGGCGATCTGTCCATCCACGCTGAATTTGCCCAGAGCGCTTCCTACACCGCCAAGGCTACCGCTGCGGCCGGCAACGGCACCGTAAAATACACGCTGTATGATATCTACGGTGAGGAAGTTGAGACCAAGGCTATGCCGACTGATGGCGTAACCATCTATAAGGATGAGGAAATCACCTTCCATGCAGCGCCGAAGACTGGCTATCAGGTTGAACAGTGGGAAGTAAACGGCAAAAAGACTGCCGGAAACTCCAAAACCAATCCGGAAGGCAAAATCCGTGCGGACAAGAATATTACTGCGACCGTATACTTTAAGGTTACGGCAAGCTATCAGCTTACTTTCGGCACTGCTGGTGAGAACGGCCATCTGACCGCCAAGATTGACGACACCGCGGTTAACTCTCAGACCAAGCAGCCGAACGGCAGTGAAATCACCTTCACCACAAACCCCAACACCGGTAAAATGGTTGAAAAGTGGACGGTTACCCAAGGTTCTATCTCCACTAAGGAAAACGATGCTGCTGTACAGGTTGATGGTGTAAATCTTGTCGATCCAATTTATATTCACACACTCGATGACAACCAGACCATCCGCGTTCACTTCACCGACCTTGTACAGTACGATGCCAAGATTTCCGGCACGAACGGCACCGGCAAATTCACCTACACCACGCCGATTCAGCCGAACGACACCGGTGCAGTCAACAGCGCATCTGCTCAGGTTCGCAAGAACGGCACGGTCAAGCTGACGCTCACACCGAGCGCAAACTGTGTCGGCACCGCCGAGGAAATCAAGTCCGAACTCCAGAAGGCGGCTCCGAATGCCGTTGTTTCCGTCACCGAGAAGGACGGCAGCTTCGAAGCGGTTATCCGCAACGTAACGGAAGCTCTGGCGGTCAACACCGACAATCTGTTCCACAAAACTTACGCAATTACGGCCGGCAAGGCCGAAAACGGCAGCGTTTCCGCTTCTGCGGCACGCGCCAAGGCTGGCGACAAGGTAACGCTCACCGCTGCACCCGCAAGCGGCTATCAGCTGAAAACCCTGACGCTGACACCGGAGACCGCGCTTGACAAGACGGTTTCCGCGTCCATCCTGACCTACACCTTCACCATGCCGGCGAATGACGTTGCAGTTACCGCAGCCTTTGCCGTCAAGCCGAGCAGCGGCGGCAGCGCAGGCGGCGGCGGTGGAGCAGGCGGCGGCGCTGTTGCACCGGCTCCGACCGACAGCGGCTCGTCCTCCATTACCGCGCCGGACGGCACCAAGGTTCCCGCAACGGTTGAGGTAAAGAACGGCACCGCAGCGGTTTCCGCCGACAGCTCCAAGCTGACTGCGGTTTCCGGCAAGGATTCGCTGACGCTTGACCTGTCCGCAGATTCCACCGTACGCACGGTATCGCTCACCGGCGATGTGGTAGCTGCTCTCGCCGGTGCAAAGAACGGCGCAGCGCTTACCCTGCCGAACGGCACGGTTGCACTCGACCGTGAGACGCTGACCGCACTCGGCAGCGCCGCACAGGCCGACGGTATGGCAAGTATTTCGATCGCTTCCGCTGACAAGTCCTCCCTGACGGACGCACAGCGCAAATACCTGCCGAAGAACGGCACCATCCTGAACATTTCTGCACAGGTGCATCCGAAAAACGGCACTGCAACCCGCATTCATGCGCTGAACGGCACGGCTTCGGTTTCTGTAGCATACAGCCTCAAGAGCGGCGAGAACGCCGCGCATCTGGTTGCATACTATCTTGCTGAGGACGGCTCGTTCGAGAAGCTGCCTGTCATTTATGATGCAGCGACCGGAAAGGCTACCTTTAAGACCACCCACTTCTCCACCTTCGTTATCACCCACGAATACAGCAGCGACTTCTCCGATGTCAATCTGCGCAAGTGGTTCTACAACGAGGTCAATACTGCACTCGAGAACGGCTGGTTCAAGGGCCTGACCGCAACCAGGTTCGGTCCGGATGACGGCATGACCCGCGCAATGCTGGTTCAGGTGCTCTACCGCATGAGCGGCAGCAAGGCCGCTTCCACCGCACAGTTCACCGATGTGGCGGACGGCAAGTGGTACGCGGAAGCCATCGCATGGGCCTCTGAAAACGGCATTGTCAACGGCTTCACCGACGGCAGATTCCAGCCGGATACGCTGATCACCCGTCAGCAGCTGGCAGCCATCCTGTACCGCTACGATACCTATCGCGGTCATACGCCGCAGGGCAGCGCAGCACTCGATGGCTACGCAGACGCAGCTTCTGTCGAGTCGTGGGCTGCTGAAGCAATGAGCTGGGCGAACGGCAACGGTCTGGTAACCGGCGTTACCCCGACTACGCTCGTGCCGAACGGCACCGCAACCCGTGCTCAGGTAGCGGTTATCCTCAGCCGCTACACCGACCAGTAATCCCATCCGATCCATACCACCCAACGGATATGGTATGAACAACCGCCCTGCAAGGGCAGACAATACCGACAGCGCCTGAAAACGCACACAAGCGACACCAATCGAAATATGGTGTCGCTTGTTTTTTTGCTTCTCGCACGGAATACGCTCACGCGAGAACGAATCGAACAGCCGCGGCAGAAATTCCATGCTCATATGTCAGCTTCTCCGGCGTGATATACTCTGCCAACCGAATCGCAAGTATTTTCAGGCTCGCGGCTCATTATATCGTACATCATGTTCTATATTTGCATAATACTGTGCAAATTCGACTCATTTTGATTTACAACGTCGTTGCAGGGTGATATACTGAAATTACCATATAAGATGCGCCGGATTATGCTTTGAGGAGAATGCTATAATGACCATGAATGACCCGCTGCTCCGCACGGACAGCTATGCAAAAATCTTCCTGTATAACACCCATGAAACCGTCGCCTGTGTACCGCGCCACACCATCCGCATGCGCGATAAAGTGCGCCCGGACAAGCTGCGCGAAGCCGTCGAGCAGGCACTGCTGCGCTTTCCGCACATGATGCTGACCGCCGAGCCGACCGAGACCGCGTTCCGCTACCGCCGAAACGTGCAGCCCGCCGTAGTGCTGCCGTTCGACGGCGTATCCACCCGCTACACCATCGGCTCCAAGGATACGAACGGATACTTATTTCTCGTCGGCTACCACGACAAGACCATCTATATGGAGTATCAGCACTCTATCTCGGATGGACGCGGATTCGAGGAGTTTATCCGCTGTGTACTGTTCCAGTACCTGAAAAACTGCGGTTTCCCGGTTGAGAATGACGGCTCTGTGCGCGGCATGGATACCCGCTGGTCTCCCGAGGAGAGCGCAAACGGCTACGAGCAGCTGGCAGACCGTGAATTTTCGCCGGATGGCATCTGGAAAAAGCCGGAGGCTGTTCATGCCCCCGAGGTACAGTGGGGCGCTGACGGCTCTGAGGTCGTCACCGAGGTGACGTTCCCGTTTTCTCAGCTGCACGATTACGCAAAGTCCATCGGCGTCAGTCCGCTGTCTGTACTGGCTCCGCTGATGATGAAAGCGTTTGATGATAAGTTCGGCGGAACGGACAAGCCGGTTATCGCGGAGATTCCGGTCGATCTGCGTCCGCTGCTGCCAACGCTTACCACGCGGTATTTTATTTGCTTTATCGATCTGCCGTATTTTCCGGAATACCGCGATCTGCCGAATGACGAGGTGTTCCGGCGCACGAAGGCGTTTTTGAAGGATCAGATGCAGCGCGAACAGCTGCTCTATCGTGCAAAAGCCGCCGCAGACCGCTGTGAATTGCTGCATGAGGCAGATATGCCGCTCGCGGAGAAAATGCAGGCGGCACAGAAGGTCACGACTGATTTTGTGCTCGAGGACAGCTTTCTCATTACCAATGTCGGCCGGTTCGCCCTGCCGGAAAGCTGCCGTCCGTATGTACTCGATTACGGCGCAATCCTGCCGTGCGCCGTGCAGCCGTTTGCGCTGCTGATCTCGTCGTATGGAGATAAAATGAAACTGTCCGTTGCGCAGCGCGACCACGATATGCAGGTTGTCGAGGATTTGTGCGCCGGTCTGCGGCAGCTTGGCATCCAGCCTGAAACACTCAGCTATCCGTTTGTGGTGACACGGTATAACGGACTTGAGTGCGGGATGTAAGTTCAAAACTGTAATTTCAAAAGCAAAACGCTCAGCTACCAAACGATAGCTGAGTGTTTCGCTTTCTTTACAAATGCGTGTTGAGCAAAAACGTTTAGGGGGCTGATCATTGCACAGCGCCCCTTAAGGCAACACCGCACAATTAAAGCCGCGGTGCTTTGCGGAAATTTTGTGCCCTGACTTTGTTGCAATTTCACGGTAATACATCAAGTATTACCGCAAAACTGTGCCTCGTCAGTACGCAAAATTTACTCGCAAATCACTCTTGTTCAATTATGCGGTATTGCCTTAACTTATCTATATTATGCGCTGCCCGCTCTGTCTTTTTCAAGGATAGAGCGGTTTTCTTTATCCAAGCCGCGCGACTGTGTAGCCGACATACAGACCGGCACCAGTCACAAGTGCATTCTCGTCCACATCGAAGCCGCCGTTATGGTTGGTGATCATCGTGTGCGGCAAATCCGGATTGCCGGTGCCGAGATACGCATACGCGCCCGGCTTATACAGCTCAAACTCGGCAAAATTATCGCCGCTGAGCGACAGCTCACGATCTGTGACAACGTGTCCTTCTCCGAGCAGCTCGTCCACGACCTCCGCCGCTTCTCTGCAAACCTGCGGGTCGTTGATGAGCGCGGCGGCAAAGTCCGTCCACTCGACCTCCGCCGTGCCGCCATACAGCGCCGCAATGCTCTGCGCGGTCTCACTGACCTGTGCACGGACGCGGTCGCGGCTCTCCTGCGAAATGGTGCGCGTTGTGCCCTCCATTTCAGCAAATGCTGCCACGGCGTTGTAGGTCGTGCCTGCGTTCAGCTTGCCGATACCGATGATGACCGGCTCGGTCGGTGAAGTGCGGCGCGTAACCAGTCCCTGCACTGCCACGACAATCTGGCTGGCGATGTACAGCGCATCTACGCCCAGATGCGGCGTGGAAACATGCGTGGACTTACCGTGCACGCGAATGCGGAAATGATCGACTGCGGCGTTGTTGATGCCCGGTTTGAGTCCTACCGTGCCTGCCTCCAAATCATACGCGGTGTGCAGACCGAACACGCGCTCGGCACCATCCAACACACCGGCTGCGACAAACGGCTTTGCACCTTTTCCGATTTCCTCTCCCGGCTGAAACACAAGACGGACCTTTCCGCTGAACGCGTCTCTGTTCTCCGACAGGATTTTCGCGGCACCCAGAAGGCAGGCAGCGTGCGCATCATGGCCGCAGGCGTGCATGACGCCTGCATTCTCCGAGCGATAGACGCACTCGTGCGTCTCCTCAATGGGCAGCGCGTCGATATCCGCACGCAGAACCAGCACTTTTCCGTTATCCTTTGCGCCCTTCAGCGTGCCGAGCACGCCGGTTTCGCCTACGCGCGTGTGCGGAATGCCGAACTTGTCCAGTTCCTCCTCAATGCGCTGTGCCGTGCGGAATTCCTGCAGGCTCAGCTCCGGGTGCCGGTGAAATTCCCGGCGAACGGAAACGATGTAGTCCCGTTCCGCCGCAGCGGCTTTCTTTACGTCCATGATGCCTTTCCTCCTGATTTATCGGTGTTTGGGCTTGATTTTCGTTCTGAGCGATTCCAGACGGTTGAGTGCATCCAGCAGCGTTTCGTCCTTTTTCGCAAAGTGCAGACGGATAAGGTTATTGACCGGCTCCCGGAAGAAGCTCGAGCCCGGAACCGCGCCTACGCCGACATAATGCGCCAGATCCTCGCAGAACTCGAGGTCGCTCTCGTAGCCGAACTCGGCAATGTCCAGCAGAACGTAGTACGCGCCCTGCGGGTCGGTGTGGGCAATCTTCAAATCGTCCAGACCCTTGAGGAACAGGTCCTTTTTGTGCGTGTACTTGGCCTGTAAATCGTCATAGTAGTCCTGCCCCATCTTCAGGCCGGTAACGACAGCCTCCTGCAAGGGTGCTGCCGCGCCGACCGTCAGGAAATCATGCACCTTTTTCGCGCGGTCGATAATCTCCGGCGGCGCGATGATGTAGCCCAGCCGCCATCCGGTAACGGAATACGTCTTGGAGAGCGACGAGCACGACAGCGTGCGCTCCCACATTCCCGGCAGGGTGGCGAAATAGGTGTGCTTGTTCGGCGCGAACACGATATGCTCGTATACCTCGTCCGTGATAACATAGGTGTCGTACTTCTCGGCCAGCGCGGCGATGGTTTCCAGCTCCTCGCGGGTGAACACCTTGCCGCACGGATTGGACGGGTTGCACAGGATGATGGCCTTCGGATGCTGACGGAACGCGTCCTCAAGCACATTTGCGTCAAAGTGAAAATCCGGCGGCACGAGCGGCACATAGATCGGCTCTGCGCCGGACAGGATGGTGTCCGCGCCGTAATTCTCGTAGAACGGGGAGAAAATGATGACTTTATCGCCCGGATTGGTGACCGTCATCATCGCGGCCATCATGGCCTCCGTGCTGCCGCAGGTGGTGACGATTTCGGTGTTCGGATCGATCCTGCGGCCCATGAAATACGTCTGCTTGGCGGCCAGCGCTTCGCGGAAGTTCTGCGAACCCCATGTGATCGAATACTGGTGATAGTCTTCGTAGGCCACCTGCGCCAGACGGTCGAGCAGCTCTTTCGGCGGCTCGAAGTCCGGGAAGCCCTGCGACAGATTTACCGCATCATACTGCATGGAAACGCGCGTCATACGGCGGATGACCGAATCGGTAAAGCCGGCGGTGCGCTCAGATAAGCTCTGCATGGTTATTTTCCTCCCACAATGTAAGATTTCTGGTCGTTCAGTGTATGTTTCGGGTCGAGGGCGGTCTTGATGGTGTTCATCACGGCGAGATTGTCCTCCGCAGTTTCCCGCAGGAAGTACGACCGCTTGGAAATACCGATGCCGTGCTCACCCGAGGCTACGCCGCCGTAGAAATACGCCTTGGCGTAGGCCTGCTCCATGTTGTCGTGCAGTTCACGCTCCCAGGTCTGCTGGTTGCGGCCGTCACGCACCACGCACAGATGCACGTTGCCGTCACCCGCATGACCGAACGCGATCATGCGCATCCCCGAGGATGTTTCCAGCTCGTTGATGTAGCGAACGAAATCCGCCGTGTGGCTGATCGGCACCACGATGTCCACCGGCTCCTGCTCGGACACAGCCTCGACCGCCATAACGAGCGCACCGCGCACCTTCCAGATGTCGGCAGCCTGCTCAGCGCTGCGCAGCACGATATAGTCGATGGCACCGTTGTCAAGTGCAAGGCGGCGCACGCGCTCGATATTCGCATTGACCTCGCTCTCGTGACCGTCAAACGTCAGCAGGATGTATGAACCGGCATCCGGACGCGGATATTGCACGCCGGAAAAGCTCTCACCGAGGGCTACGACCTTGCGCTCCATGAACTCGACTGCGGTCGGGTTGGCATTTGCCTGCAAAATCGTCAGCACGCTGCGGATGCCCGTGCCGAGGTCAGCAAACGGCACGAGCACGCTCACCGTGGTCTCCGGCTTGGGAAGAAGGCGCAGCAGGCACTTGGTGATGACCGCCAGCGTGCCCTCCGAGCCGATGAGCAGGTGCTTGAGCGACAGTCCGCTCGCGTCCTTCACCTGCTTGCCGCCGACTTTCAGCACCGTGCCGTCCGCAAGAACGACCTCCAGCCCGCGCACATAATCGCGTGTTACGCCGTACTTGACCGCACGCATGCCGCCCGCATTGGTGCTGATGTTGCCGCCGATGCTCGAGGCCTTTTCGCCCGGATCGGGCGGGTAAAACAGACCGTGCTCCTCGACATACGCCTGCAGATCCTTGAGCAGCATACCCGGCTCGACGGTGACCGTCATCGTGTCGCGGTCAAGCTCGAGCACGCGGTTCATACGGGATACATCCAGAATGATACCACCGAACAGCGGGATTGTCGAGCCTACCAGATTGGTGCCCGCGCCGCGCGGCGTGACCGGGATGGCATTTTCGTTGGCGTACCGGAGCACGCCGCTGACCTCCTCGGTCGAGAGCGCGAACACGAGCGCATCCGCCGTGCCGGTGCGGCGGCCGAGCGCATCGCTCAGGTATTCCGCCGGGATGTTCTCTGCGAAAAGCAGACGGTCTTCATCCGAAATGATATTCTGCAAAGCCTGTTTGCTTACTTCCATTGCTGTTTCCTCCTGCCAATTCCTGTCGCGAAACTACAGTTTCGCCGACAAGAGGAACGGACCGTGGGCCGTTCCAAAGTCGTCCGAAAGTTCCTATACAGAAACTTTCTCCCTCTTAAAGTATAAAAACGGTGATACATGCTCCCCGTTTTTATGAATTTGTTTCACAAATTCTATCAAATGCGCGCTTACGCGCGAAAAAACCAATCCGATATAACACTGCATTTGATAGATTGAATGCCGCCGGTTGTTTCCGGCGGCATTGGGAACGATTATGAATTACTTGTCTGCCAGCAGATCCTGATCCCAGCCTGCCTTGATGAAGTAGCCGCCGAACTGGTCGTTGAATACCTTCTCGGTCTCATCGGACTGGAACGCTGCTACGACCTTCTTGTAGGTCTCCAGCTTGTCCGCATCCTCGAGGTCAGCGGAACGCGCTGCGATCAGGTTCCAGTACTCCTCGATGTCCAGCTGGTCATCCTTGTAGATGGCGTCCTCGGTCTTAAGGCCGAAATCCAGTGCGTAGTTGCCGTTTACGACAGCTGCGGTAACGTCAGCCAGCGTGGACGGGATTACATTAGCCTTCAGCTCCTCGATGGTGATCTTGGTGTTGTAGGTCTCGATGTCGTCGATGGTCGGGTTGAACTCTGCGCTGTCCTTCAGCTTGATCAGGCCCGCTGCTTCCAGAACCTTGAGCGCGCGGCCGCCGTTGGTTACATCGTCCGGAATGGCTACGGTGTCGCCGTCCTTAAGCTCATCAACCGACTTAACCTTGTCGGAGTACAGGTTCAGCGGGATGATAAAGGTGTTGCCGATATTCTCGATCTCGTAGCCGTAGTTGTCGATCTCGCTCTGCAGGTAAATACGGTGCTGGAAAGCGTTCAGATCGATCTCGCCGTTAGCGAGTGCGTTGTTCGGGGTAACGTAGTCCGAGAACTGTACGAACTCGAGGTCGATGCCCTCGTCAGCCAGCTTTTCCTTGGCCGGCGTCCACAGATCCTCGTAGATGCTGCCGACTACGCCGAGCTTTACGGTTACGGCATCGCCGGAATTGCTGTCGGATGCCTGTGCATTATCGGAAGCTGCGCTGCTCGAGCCGCCGCAGGCGGACAGGGACAGGGCGAGGGCCGCTGCAGACAGGGACAGTGCGATGATTCTTTTGAGCTTCATTTTAGGTGCCTCCATTATTGTGAAATAAAATTTTTAATTGACTGCTTTTATAATGTGAGCGACAGCTGATAATTCTCGCTCATGGTCTTGCAGGATGCGTTGAACTTCTCCTGCTCCTCCGGGGTGAGGTGCAGCTCAATGATCTCTGCGATGCCGTCGCGACCCACGATAGCGGGCACGCTGGCGTACACATCGTGCTGACCGTATTTGCCGTCCAACAGAACAGAAACCGAAAGAACGCGGTTCTCGTTGTAGAAGATGGCGCGAACGACCTCTGCGGCAGAAGCGCCGATGCCGAACTCGGTGCACTGCTTGCCGCGCAGGATGGTCCAGCCGCCTTCACGGCCCGCATCGGCCAGTGCATCGAGGTCGAGCCTGCCGAACGTGTCCGGATACTCCGCCTGCCACTGGCTGAGCGGCTTGCCCGCGATGGTGACAGCCGACCATGCGACCATCTGGCTTTCGCCGTGCTCGCCGAGCGCGTAAGCGGTGATGGATTTCTGGTCAATGCCGATCTCCTGCGCGATCGCGCGGCGCAGTCTTGCGGAGTCCAGCGTAGTGCTGGTGGAGAAGATGCGCTCCGGCGCCCAGTTCAGCGTGTGCTGAATGTAATGCGTGATAACGTCCGCCGGATTGGAGATATTGACGATAATGCCGTCAAAACCGGATTCTTTGATAGATTTTGTTACATCTTTCAGGATGGCGATGGTCTGACCCAGCGTATCCATGCGGGTCTGATTGCCGGTCGGCAGCGGGCCCGCCGAAATGATCATGATCTGTGCGTCCTTGGCATCGCTGTAGTCACCCGCGGTGACCTTGGTGCGAACCGGAAGGTAATTGGTCGCATCGGTCAGGTCGAACGCCTGTGCGACTGCCTTTGCGTGATCGGAGTCAATGTAGACAATCTCGTCTGCCAAACTCTGCGAAATCAGTGCGTAGCCGACATGGGAGCCGACATGGCCTGCACCGACAATAACAACTTTGCGATTGGAAATACTCATGTCAGACACTCCTTAATGCGTGTTCTTCTTGACGACCTTGCCGCCAACGAACTCCATAATGCAAACGATGATGACGAGGACCAGCACAGTGACGTTGGTAACGTCCAGCATGTTGCGGTCGTGGCCGTAACGGATAGCGAAGTCGCCCAGACCGCCGGCACCGACGACACCGGCCATTGCGGTCAGGTTGAGCAGGCTGATCGCCGTGATAGTCGTGCCGCGCGCGATGGCGGCTACGCTTTCCTTCAGGTATACGCGGAAGATGATCTCCAGCGGTGTGGAGCCCATCGAGAGCGCCGCTTCGATCAGACCGCCGTCCAGCTCGGCAAGTGCACTCTCCACCTGACGGGTGAAGAACGGCACCGCACCGAATACCAGCGGTACGATAGCGCCGCGGACATAGATGGCCGTGCCCATGATGGCACGCGACACCGGCATTACCCATGTCAGCAGGATGATGAACGGGATGGAACGGAACAGGCTGACCAGTTTGTCCAGAATCTGATAGACGATTTTGTTTTCCAAAATGCCGCCCGGCTTGGTGACCGTGATCAGCACGCCCAGCGTCAGCCCGAGCACGAACGAGATTGCACCCGACCAGACCACCATGAGCAGCGTGTCACCGATGGCCGCGTAGAAGTCCGGCAGCTTTGCCATTACGTTTGGAATGATATTATTCAGAAACTTTTGCATCCTTGATGACCTCCACTCCTACGTTTTTCTCACTGAGATAGGCGATTGCCTGCGTGATTTGATCACGGCTGCCGCTGATAATGGCTACCGTGCCGCCGATCGGTGCATTCTGCACGATGGCGATATCGGAAAAGATGATGTTGAGCACAATATCGAATTTGCGCGATACCGTCGAGATGAGCGGCTCGGATACATTGCGCTGAATGTAGCTCAGGCGCACGATAAGCTCGCCCGGATTGAGCTTGACGACCGGCGAATCCTCCGCGATGAGTTCTTCGATCTTGCGGAGATTGGATGTCGTGTGGATGAAGTTCTTGGTGATGCCCTCTCTCGGGTTGGCGAAAATGTTGAACACCTCACCGGACTCGACCACCTTACCGTGCTCCATAACGGCTACGCGGTGGCAGATCTCCTTGACGACCGCCATTTCGTGAGTGATGATAACGACCGTGATGCCGAGCGTTTCATTCAGGTGCTTGAGCAGCTGCAGAATCGCCTTGGTGGTCTGCGGATCGAGTGCCGAGGTAGCCTCGTCGCAGAGCAGCACATTCGGGTCGTTGGCCAGTGCGCGAGCGATTGCTACACGCTGTTTCTGACCGCCGGACAGCTGCTTTGGGTACGCCTCCGCCTTATCACCGATGCCGACCAGATCAAGCAGGCGCTGTACCTTTTCCTCGATCTGCTGTTTGGAAAGGCCGCTGCCGCGCAGCGGATACGCTACGTTGCCGGCTACGGTGCGCGAGGGCATCAGGTTGAAGTGCTGGAAGATCATGCCGATCTTCTTGCGGGCCTGCCGCAGCTCCTTTGCCGAGAGCGACAGCATATCCTGACCATCCACGATCACCTTGCCGGAGGTCGGCCGCTCGAGCAGATTGATGCAGCGCACCAGCGTCGATTTACCCGCACCGGAAAAGCCGATCATACCGAAAATTTCGCCCTTGTCAATCGTCAGCGAAACATCCTGCACCGCATGAACGGTTCGCTTGCCGCTCACAAACTCCTTCGAGATATGTGACAATTCTATCAAGAAAATTCCTCCTTATTCCTCTTAAATGCGCAAAAAAGCGGGAAGCTCGCAGCTCCCCGCTTCAGAAAATGCAATGAATCCGCAAGGACGCGCAGCGTCAGGCAAGCCGGTTCAAAGTAATTTCGTATTCTGTCGGTCAGGCAGCATCTGAGCATAATACAGCATGTTCATACACATTCGACCCGACATTCGTGCGTTTACGATGAACATTTTGCTCGCTCCTTTCCGATTCCCTACTGGATTTGTTGGTTATAGAATAACACAGCCAATCCCCAGTGTCAACCTCGGAATTATAGGAATTTCGTTTTCTGGCGGTTTTGCCAGTTTTGTATAAATCAAGTCAGTAAAATCTATGGGATTTGACTGATATTTTCAGCAGTTTGCTGTAATTCAAAGTGGTCTTCTTGGCAGGCATATTGGGTGTTGTACTTTTTATCGGACTTTACCTGTTATATACTGTATATAACAATTCAATAGAAGGTGATCGCTATGGATAAAAAATTCTACGCACACACCCGCCCAATCAATGAAAACGGCGTTGAACGCACAGAATATCAGCTTCTCTCCGATCATGAGCACGGTGTCGGCACGCTCTGCGGGCAGTTTGCCGAAGCATTCGGTGCACAAGCCGAAGGTCACGAGGCCGGTGTTCACCACGATGACGGCAAAGCAGCCGCCGCATTTCAGCACCGTCTTCTGGATAATGGTCCCAAGGTCGATCATGCAACCGCCGGTGCACAAAACATCATGTTGTCAAACAATCTGCTCTTAGCCGCTTGTGTCATGGGGCATCACAGCGGTTTGCCGGACTTTGGCAGTACAAAAGATCCGCTCGGTGCACCTACTTTCACCGGCAGAATAAAAAAGTGGGGCACTCCCGCTATTCCGCCGCTCGACCCGGATTATCCCATTCCGCCGGTACGCCTGCCGCAGCGTCCGGTCACCAGGCCGTCGCTTTCCGAGTCATTCCGCACGCGCATGCTGTACTCCTGTCTGGTGGATGCGGATTATCTGGACACCGAGCAGTTCATGCAGGGCGATATGCCGCGCGGCGCCGGAGATTCACTCGAAACGCTGCTCACCCGCTTACAGGCCAGGCTAAATGAATGGGACAACCCGACTTCCGAGCTGAACAAGCTGCGTCAGCAGATCTTGCGGGCGTGCATTTCCGCCGCAGCCAATCCCAAGGGCATTTACACGCTTACGGTTCCGACCGGCGGCGGCAAAACGACCAGTTCTCTCGCATTTGCGCTGCATCATGCCGTTGAGCACGGTATGAAACGTGTGATTTATGTTGTACCGTACACCTCCATCATCGAGCAGAATGCCGATGTTTTCCGCGGTATTTTAGGCGATGAGAACGTACTCGAGCATCACTCCGGTGTACAGTTCGAGAACGATGAGGAAAACGGCAATCCCGATCCCAAGGCACTGGCCGCCGAAAACTGGGACAGCCCGCTCGTTATCACAACCGCCGTTCAGTTTTTTGAGTCGATGTACGCTAACCGTTCCTCACAGTGCCGCAAGCTGCACAATCTGGCGAACAGCGTGATTATTTTCGACGAAGCGCAGATGCTTCCGCTGTGCCACCTGATGCCGTGCGTTGCAGCCATCGGTGCTCTGGTAGAGCAGTTCGGCGCAACTGCTGTGCTGTGTACGGCTACCCAGCCGGTACTCGGCGATTTGATACAACGATTCGCTCCGTCGCACGCGGTTTCCGAGATTTGTCCGGAGATTCCGTTCTATTTTGACAAATTCCGCCGTGTGACATTCCGGCAGATCGGTGTACTCGAGGATGACGTACTCGCTGAGCAGCTGTGCACACATGAGCAGGTTCTCTGCATCGTCAACTCCCGCAAAGCAGCGCAGTCCATTTTCTCGCAATTGCCGAAGGAAGGCAGTTTCCACCTGTCCACACTGATGGTGCCGAAGCATCGCCGTTCGGTGCTCGAGGAAATCCGACGCCGACTGAATGACGGTTTGCCCTGCCGTGTCGTATCGACTTCTCTTGTTGAAGCCGGTGTTGACATAGATTTCCCCTCCGTTTATCGTGAACTGGCGGGTCTGGATTCCATTCTGCAGGCCGCCGGACGCTGCAACCGTGAGGGCAAGCGTGCCGCAGAGGACAGCATCGTTACCATTTTCTGCCGTACGGAGAAGGCTCCGCCACTGTTTGGACAAGCCATCGGTGCGACAAATACTGCGCTGGATAACAATGCCGATCCCGCTTCTCCGCAGACAATGCAGAGCTATTTCAGCGAACTGCGCAAGCTGAACGGTTCCGCGATTGACAAAATCGGCGTGATCGACGCGTTTGAACGCGGACGCGGCGGCTCTCTGTATCCGTTCCGCACGATCGCCGAGAAATTTCACATGATCGACAACGACACACGCACAGTTTATATTCCGTGGAAGGACGGTTCCGAACTCATTGAGCGGCTTTGCAATGGTGCGTGCTCTAAAAAGCTGTATCGGCAGCTTGGGCAGTATGCCGTGCAGGTGTATGATGAGCATTTTCAGGCGCTGTACGACGCCGGTGCACTGCTCCTCGCCGATGAGCGCAACGGACTGGACGACCGTAGCGCTGTGCTGACCGATGCCTCGCTGTACAGTGAAGCGACCGGACTGTCACTCCAGGCCGACAGCGGTCAGGCGCTTTTCGGATAATTTTTCGCGTAAAAAGGAAAACGGGAGAATGTGATAACATTCTCCCGAGTTTCCAAACACTTAATTGACAATATTTCTATCCACACTGATGATTCAGCGACAATTAGACTATATCAAACTCTATGTTTGTTGTCAAATGTCCAAATTTTACATTCTCTCCGTAATACATAATGTACAACGAAATTTGTAATTTACAATGAAAAAACTCTTGACTTTGTAGACGTAAGGGCGTACTATAAAATCAAGATAAGGAAAAATCACTCTATATTTTATTTTGAAAAGGAGGGGAAATATACCAATGTCAATTCAAGTTGAAGTCAGCGGTCCATACGCTCTATTCAGCAGACCCGAAATGAAGACCGAACGCGTCAGCTATGACTGCATGACACCCTCGGCGGCACGTGGACTACTGGAAAGTATTTACTGGCACCCCGGTCTGCGCTGGATCATCGACCGCATTCATGTCTGTGCGCCGATTCACTTCACCAACATCCGCCGAAACGAGGTAAAGGACACCATCAACGCGCGTTCGGTCAAGGCGTGGATTGCAAAACCCAAGGGTGAGCTGTTCCTCGCTGCGTCGGAAAGCATTCAGCAGCGTGCCGCAATGGTACTGCGTGATGTCCACTATGTCATTGAAGCGCACTTTGAAATGACCGACAAGGCTGCGCCGACTGACAATCCCGGCAAGTTTCAGGACATTATGAAACGCCGTCTGCGCCGCGGACAGTGCTACAGCATGCCCTACTTCGGCACACGGGAATTTCCGGTAAAGTTTGAGCTTTGTGAACAACTTCCGCCTTGTCCGGAGGAACTGCTCGGTGAACACGATCTCGGCTGGATGCTGCTCGACATGGATTACAGCGATCCCGCCAATATCACACCGATGTTCTTCCGCGCCAAGCTGGTAGACGGTGTCATGGAGGTTCCCCCGATTCACAGTGCGGAGGTGGTCAAATGATTTTGCAGGCGCTGACGCAATATTACGATGCCCTCAATGCCCGCGGTGAAATTGATGCACCCGGCTGGGGCAGACCGAAAATCAGTTATGCGCTCCAGCTGCGGGAAAACGGTGAACTCGCCCAGGTTATTCCGCTGCTGCATGAAGTGGATGCAGGCAAAAAGAAAGTGCTCCGTCCGCGCGAGGATATTCGTCTGCCGGCGGCAGTCAAACGGACTGCGAATCCTAAGTCAAATTTCCTATGGGATAATACAGCCTATTTGTTGGGTATTGATGGCAAAGGAAAACCCGACCTTACTGCTAAATGCTTTGCAACTGCCGTTTTATTGCACCATGAATTGCTTGATGATGTGGACTCTCCTTTTTCTCATGCGGTGCTGGCATTTTTTGATACATGGCAGCCTGCCGAAGCTGCACAGCACCCTGCTCTTGTCAATGATTACGACAAAATCATTTCCGGTGCCAATCTGGTATTTTATGTGAATAGGCAGTATCCGGCAGATGATCCGGCCATCTGCGCTGCATGGCAGGCGCATTATGACGGTGACTCCGATGCACCCAAACAGCAATGTCTTGTCACCGGCAAACTCGATGAGATTGCCGCCGTTCATCCTGCCATCAAAGGTGTGCGTGATGCGCAGTCCAGCGGCGCCGCACTTGTATCGTTCAACGCACCCGCCTTCTGTTCCTACGGTCACGAGCAGAACTACAACGCACCTGTTGGCAAGCACGCTGCATTTGCTTATACGACGGCGCTCAATCACCTGCTGGCTGACCGCGAGCATACGCAGTACATCGGCGACACCACTGTCGTTTGCTGGGCGGAGACCGCGGAACCGCAGTATACTGATTTTTTCAGCTGTCTTATGGGCAATAACACGCAAAGCTGGTCGGATAATGACTTATCCGCTGCGCTCAAACACCTTGCAGACAGCGAACCGTGTCAGGAATTAAATCTTGATCCTGACCGTGCATTCTACATTCTCGGTCTGGCACCGAATGCTGCGCGTCTGAGTGTGCGATTCTTCTATAAAAACACGTTTGGTGAATTGATGAAGAACGTCAACGCGCACTATGAACGTCTGGAAATCAAGCGTCCGGCGAAGGCGCCTGCCGGCTTTTTGCCGCTGTGGCAGCTGCTTGCCGAAACCGTCAACCAGAGTGCCCGCGACAAAAAGCCGAGTCCGGTTATGGCCGGTGCAACTGCCCGCGCCGTCTGGAACAACGACCGCTATCCGGCTGCACTGCTGAACGGTGTTATGCTCCGTATCCGCGCAGATTCTGAGATAAACTGGCGGCGTGCCGCAATTATCAAGGCATATTACCTAAAAAACAAGGACAAGGACTGTCCCGAGGAGGTTTTAACTGTGAGCCTGAATGAATCCAGCACCAATATTCCCTATACGCTCGGACGGCTGTTCTCGATATACGAAGCCGTACAGCAGGCAGCAAATCCGGGCATCAACACCACTATCAAGGATCGGTATTTCAACTCTGCCGCTGCAACACCTGCCACGATCTTTCCGATTCTCGGCAATCTGTGCCAGAAGCACCTGCGCAAGCTGGATAAAGGTCTGCAGACGTATTATAACCAGCAGATTTGTAAAATCAAGGATATTCTTAGTGAAACCTATCCAACTCGACTGAGCCTGCCGCAGCAAGGTTCGTTTGACCTCGGCTACTATCACCAGACACAAAAGCGTTACACAAAAAAGGAGGACAAGTAAATGGAACCCATCAAAAACCGCTATGAATTTGTAATCTTTTTCGACGTGGAAAACGGCAATCCGAACGGCGATCCGGATGCGGGCAACATGCCGCGTATCGACCCGGAAACCGGCTACGGTCTGGTGACCGATGTATGCCTCAAGCGCAAAATCCGCAACTATGTAGAGATGGCCAAGGAAGGCGAATCCGGCTACCGCATTTACGTTAAGGACAGTGTGCCGCTCAACCGCAGCGATGCGGAAGCCTGCGCTTATGTCGGCGTAGCGCCGGACAAGCTCAAGGATGCAAAGAAGAAGGACGATCAGCTTGACAGCAAGCTGCGTGACTTTATGTGCCAGAATTTCTACGATATTCGCACATTCGGCGCGGTTATGACCACCTTTGTCAAGGGTGCGCTCAACTGCGGACAGGTGCGCGGTCCGGTACAGCTTGGCTTTGCCCGCAGTGTGGATCCCATTGTGCCGCAGGAAGTCACCATCACGCGTGTTGCCATCACCACCGAGGCTGACGCGGAGAAAAAGGGCACCGAAATGGGCCGCAAGTACATCGTGCCTTACGGTCTGTACCGTGCGGAAGGCTATGTTTCCGCAAATCTCGCCCGCAAGACGACCGGATTCTCTGAGGCTGACCTTGAACTGCTGTGGACGGCAATCATCAACATGTTCGAGAACGACCATTCGGCTGCTCGCGGCAAGATGGCTGTACGCCAGCTGATTGTGTTCAAGCATGATTCCGAGCTTGGCAACGCACCCTCGCACAAGCTGTTTGATCTGGTTCATGCCGAGCACAACGAAGGCGTGATTGCGCCGCGTGCGTACACGGACTACACCATCACGGTTGACGAAGCCAACCTGCCGGCCGGCGTGACCTGCAAGGTACTGGGGTAATCTACGCCGAGGAGGACTTCCTCCAGCTCTCCGGTTTGCAGCATTTCGCATTCTGCCGTCGGCAATGGGCGCTCATCCATGTGGAGCACCAGTGGGCGGAGAATTACCGCACGGTGGACGGCTCGATTCTGCACGAGAAGGCGCACGGCGGCGGCACAGAAAGCCGCGGCGACCTGCTGATTGTTCGTGCCATGCGCATCCATTCGACGGTGCTCGGCGTGTCCGGTGAATGCGATGTGGTGGAATTTCATCGCTCGGAAAACGGCGTTGCCCTGCAGGGACGAGACGGACTGTGGATGCCGTTTCCGGTCGAATACAAGCGCGGCAAGCCCAAGCCGCACGACGCGGACGAGTTGCAGCTGTGCGCTCAGGCAATGTGCCTTGAGGAAATGCTGTGCTGTCAGATTTCCGACGGTGCGCTGTTCTACGGTGAACCGCGCCGACGGACGCCTGTCGAATTTACAGACGAACTGCGGCAGCGTGTACGCGACAGCCTTGCCGAAATGCACGACTATCTGCGCCGCGGCTGCACGCCTAAGGTAAAACCGCAGAAAGGCTGCTCGGCCTGCTCGCTCAAGGAATTGTGTTTGCCCAAGCTGATGAAGGCAAAATCTGTCTCCGGCTACCTGAAAGGAGCGATGGAGGAATGAAAAAGCTGCTTAACACGCTGTTTGTCACCTCCGAGGACGCCTATCTGACACTCGATGTGGATTGAAATTGTATCTCGGCGGCAATGATATCGCGACCCACAAGTCGCTCCCTTCACGGGAGCGTGGATTGAAATTTTACGCGGAAGGTGCGCTCCTGTGTATCGCGGGTCGCTCCCTTCACGGGAGCGTGGATTGAAATCTATGGAGTGAATACTATACGCAAATACCTTGCGTCGCTCCTTTCGCGGGAGTGTGGATTGAAATTGGACGATCATGGAGGGGCTGCATTACCCGCTGGCGTCGCTCCCTTCACGGGAGCGTGGATTGAAATGGCAATAATAACGCCAAAAATGCCCTTTTCCCCCCCTGTCGCTCCCTTCGCGGGAGCGTGGATTGAAATCTCGTAGTCGCGCAGCTTGCCGCGTTGGTACTCATGTCGCTCCCTTCGCGGGAGCGTGGATTGAAATAACATGGCTACCAAGGCGGTCAGCATTGACCCGGTCGCTCCCTTCGCGGGAGCGTGGATTGAAATGAACGCCTACATTATCCTTTCCAACGACCCACGTCGCTCCCTTCGCGGGAGCGTGGATTGAAATTCGGACGACGGCGCGGCCATTCACACCGAGTGGGCGTCGCTCCCTTCACGGGAGCGTGGATTGAAATTTTACTAACATGTTTACATACGCCACCAGTCATGATGTCGCTCCCTTCACGGGAGCGTGGATTGAAATGAGCACTAACCAACCACCCGCCCCGGAGGAACGAAGTCGCTCCCTTCACGGGAGCGTGGATTGAAATTCGGAGAGGTGACAATTACCTATGGCTGAGTTTGGTCGCTCCCTTCACGGGAGCGTGGATTGAAATCTTGCGCTTCTCGGCGGTCAGCTCGTTAAAATACCGCGTCGCTCCCTTCACGGGAGCGTGGATTGAAATGGTCTTTGAGTTGCTGATGCCCGCCACATAGGTAGTCGCTCCCTTCACGGGAGCGTGGATTGAAATTTCGACCGGTGGCGCGACAAGAAGGTGCCGTTCCGTCGCTCCCTTCACGGGAGCGTGGATTGAAATATTGAGCGCCGGGAAATCGTAGGAGCGCAGACGATGTCGCTCCCTTCACGGGAGCGTGGATTGAAATAAAACGGATTGCCCCATTTAGATAATAGGTACTCCGTCGTTCCCTTCACGGGAGCGTGGATTGAAATACACCGTAGAACGCTCGAATGAGAGCGTCGTTGGTCGCTCCCTTCACGGGAGCGTGGATTGAAATCACCTTTTGTTGCCGGAGTGCTGGCAACACTGGGGTCGCTCCCTTCACGGGAGCGTGGATTGAAATTACGAGGACTGCACCGCTGAGATGGCGAGCGTGGTGTCGCTCCCTTCACGGGAGCGTGGATTGAAATTCAATGTACCAACGCTCAATATCGTGTTTCTGCGTCGCTCCCTTCACGGGAGCGTGGATTGAAATCCGGCGATATCATATCCGCAAGAGACGCGGATCTGGTCGCTCCCTTCACGGGAGCGTGGATTGAAATACCGTCAACAAGCAGGAATATGACCGCGCAAAGCGTCGCTCCCTTCACGGGAGCGTGGATTGAAATACGGTTTGGTGAATGGGTAAACGGCTCTCGTCAGTCGCTCCCTTCACGGGAGCGTGGATTGAAATTCCGATGATCGCGGGGAAAAGGACGGCGTAGCGGTCGCTCCCTTCACGGGAGCGTGGATTGAAATCGCTGCACCCCCAAACCCCGCTAAGGTATGCGCGTCGCTCCCTTCACGGGAGCGTGGATTGAAATACTTGATACTTATCGTATGTAAAATTCGGCGCGTGTCGCTCCCTTCACGGGAGCGTGGATTGAAATGCCCATTGGGACCGACGCTTGACGCTGGTGCCTCGTCGCTCCCTTCACGGGAGCGTGGATTGAAATAACCAGCTGCTGAGAGCGGCGACCAGGGATCACCTGTCGCTCCCTTCACGGGAGCATGGATTGAAATGGCGATCGCCGCCAAGCTGATCGAGGACGGCAGGTCGCTCCCTTCACGGGAGCGTGGATTGAAATGGCTCAATCGTCCAGCACCTCCCACTCGTCTGCGTGGTCGCTCCCTTCACGGGAGCGTGGATTGAAATCGCTCCTGCACGTTGAGGCATGCCCTATTTTTACGTCGCTCCCTTCACGGGAGCGTGGATTGAAATAACCAGAGCAGGGGAGCCTGCAGCCACAGTTTCGGTCGCTCCCTTCACGGGAGCGTGGATTGAAATGCCCACATTCTGCGTGATGCCGGTCATGTAACCGTCGCTCCCTTCACGGGAGCGTGGATTGAAATATCCCGTTCTACAACAACGCCGACCGGCGTGGCGAGTCGCTCCCTTCACGGGAGCGTGGATTGAAATTACGCTGACCGGCGTAAAAACAGCCTGATCTCCGTCGCTCCCTTCACGGGAGCGTGGATTGAAATTTTTGATCTGTCGGCAACTATGACTACTGCTGTTGTCGCTCCCTTCGCGGGAGCGTGGATTGAAATTTGTAATCACCCGCCAGAATGCGGAACTGTACGCGTCGCTCCCTTCGCGGGAGCGTGGATTGAAATACGAGTTGGGCGGCTGTGTGGAACGGTGCTGTTTCGTCGCTCCCTTCGCGGGAGCGTGGATTGAAATGGAAACAGTGCTCGTCTTTCCGAGCTGTCAGAATGTCGCTCCCTTCGCGGGAGCGTGGATTGAAATCGGCGCTACATCGCGGAAATTCCGAGAAAGCTGCGGTCGCTCCCTTCGCGGGAGCGTGGATTGAAATGTGCCCTCGAACGTCGAGCCGTTCATATCCATCGGCTCGTCGCTCCCTTCGCGGGAGCGTGGATTGAAATTGTGATGACCGGCGGCGTGTAGCTGTCAAGCGCAGGTCGCTCCCTTCGCGGGAGCGTGGATTGAAATCGCTGTGACGCGGACGGCGCTCTGGCGGATACGCGTCGCTCCCTTCGCGGGAGCGTGGATTGAAATGCACCAGAGCGACGGACGTGGATCACATCGAGCCGTCGCTCCCTTCGCGGGAGCGTGGATTGAAATAGCCTGCAGGAGCTTGCCCAGAGCGCCGCAGGCGGGTCGCTCCCTTCGCGGGAGCGTGGATTGAAATGTGGATAAGCGTGTCTAAATCAGTTTTGCAAATGTCGCTCCCTTCGCGGGAGCGTGGATTGAAATGCTGTGCTGCACGATCTGACCGGGTATCTGGCGCGTCGCTCCCTTCGCGGGAGCGTGGATTGAAATATTATCCGGCGGCCGTCCAAACGACCGGCTGTAAGTCGCTCCCTTCGCGGGAGCGTGGATTGAAATTCCGCGATGGCCTGGCGGATGTCTGCCGGACAGACGTCGCTCCCTTCGCGGGAGCGTGGATTGAAATGGAAAGCTGCTGCTTGACCTCGCTTGCCAGCGGGGTCGCTCCCTTCGCGGGAGCGTGGATTGAAATCTCGTGTCTCGGCGTAACCTTGGGCGTGGGAATGTCGCGTCGCTCCCTTCGCGGGAGCGTGGATTGAAATACCGGTGATCTCTCAGCTGTCCAGAACGGTTGTATGGTCGCTCCCTTCGCGGGAGCGTGGATTGAAATCGTCCCTCCTCCGGTGCGTATGCGCGACAGACGCCGTCGCTCCCTTCGCGGGAGCGTGGATTGAAATGCTTGCCACATCATAGGTGCCCGGCTCAGCGATCCGGTCGCTCCCTTCGCGGGAGCGTGGATTGAAATGCCGCAGCCTTGCCCATAACTGCGCTGGACGCTCGTCGCTCCCTTCGCGGGAGCGTGGATTGAAATGGCTCACTCGCCGCGATCGGACGGCCTGCCACGTCGCTCCCTTCGCGGGAGCGTGGATTGAAATGCATAGAGCTGAAAGCAGGTGCAAGTCCTGCGGAACGTCGCTCCCTTCGCGGGAGCGTGGATTGAAATGTCGAACTGGTGCCGCAGTGTGCAGACCTGCCGCGTCGCTCCCTTCGCGGGAGCGTGGATTGAAATATCGAGACCGTCGAGGCGATGGACATGATGCGCGACGTCGCTCCCTTCGCGGGAGCGTGGATTGAAATTTCGGCCCCCTGTGCCGCCGCCTGTTGCGGCCGCTGGTCGCTCCCTTCGCGGGAGCGTGGATTGAAATACCATTGACCTCGGCGATCTTGGTCAAAAGCTGCTGTCGCTCCCTTCGCGGGAGCGTGGATTGAAATTTGCCTTGCTCAAAAGCGGCGCTACGAGCAGCAGCGTCGCTCCCTTCGCGGGAGCGTGGATTGAAATACATGGCTCACGAAGTACAGGTTGATGGTGGTGTAGTCGCTCCCTTCGCGGGAGCGACGCAGATAGCCGCACCTCCATCCTCCCATCCAACATCGCCAGTCTCCATCCCTTCACGATTTTCCCCAACCCAACCAAAACATTTGCACATGTCATGACACGTGTGCTATAATAACTCCAATACCGCTATTGACAGCGCCGCACAGATTGCTGCGGCGTTTTGCCGGGAAGGAGAAAAATCAAATGAAAGCATACTTTGACAGCATCGAAAAGGAGGTTCCGGAGCAATTACAGCAGGTTTTCCTTAATCGCCGCGATACGGCTGTCATTACGATTGACATGCACGATGGACACCTGTCAACCGACCCGGACTGTCCATGTCCGTCTCCGCGAGGACGCGAGATCATCGAACCGCTCAACCATTTCATGAACGAAGCACGCGCGCTCGGTCTGCCGATCATCCATGTCCGCTCAACGCTGCGTAAGGGCGGCACAGACGAAAAACTGTTTCCGTCTGCGTGGCGCATGGTATTTCCGGTTACGGTCGGTGAGATTCCCAACATCGCAGAGCACGCCATCGAAGGCACACGCTGGAACAGAATGTCCATCGATGTACACGACGAGGACTACATGGTGACGACCAAAAAGCGCCTGAGCGCGTTCTATCCGACCGATCTGGAGCTGCTGCTGCGCAACCTCGGCATCCGCCGCGTGGTGCTCACCGGCTGCATGACCGACTGCTGCGTTATCAACACTGCATTCGATGCCGCAAACCGCGATTTCCGCGTCGTCGTGCCGCGCGACCTGACCCGCGGCTCCGAGCACCTCGAAGAGCCTGCGCTGCGCATGATCTCGCTGCATCTGGGACTTGTCGTGGATTCGGATGCGCTGCTCGATGAGTGGCGTTCGCAAAAGTAATTACTCAAGGCAATACCGCACAATTGAACAAGAGCGATTTGTGAGTAAATCTGCATTCTGACTATGCGTGGTTTTGCGGTAATGCTTTGTGTATTACCGTGAAATCACAACGACGTCAGGGCACAAAATTTCCACAAAGCGCCGCGGCAGTGCGACCGGAGCCTGCACAAGGAGCCGCCGCTTTAATTGTGCGGTATTGCCTTAAAACAAAAGAGAAAACAAGGTGACATAAAATGAAAATCGGCAGAACAGAGAAAATCTGGCTGGCGTCTGTGCTGTTCTTCTGGGTATTCTATAATTTCCCGGGATTCCCCCCCTACGGCAGCGAGACCGCCTGCATCATACACGGTCTGATCAGCTTTGTCGGCACGGTGCTGTCCGTGTATATCGGCTGCAAGCTGACCGAAAAGGAGTATCCTCTGATTGAGGATGAGGAACAGGACGAAACGGCTGAGAATAATACGCCTGCCGCTTCCGAAACGCAAAAAGAATCGGACAAATAAAGGATAACAGAGAAAATGACAACACAGGGTTTACTTTCAGGCAAAACGGTATGGATCGTTTTTGCGGCATATTTTCTATTTTTGATCGCTATCGCACGCTACACCACATGGAAGGAAAAACGTGACGCAGGCAAGGTCGATCTGCAGGGCGGCCGGTTCAAGTGGCCGGTCATGGTCATGACCTATATCGCCTCCTGCATGAGCGTCTGGGTATTTTTCGCAGGCCCGGGCGCGTATTACCGCTACGGACTGGGCTACTTCTTCTCGGAGATGTGCATCTACTCCATGTTCCCGATCATCTGCTACTTCACGATGACCAAGGTATGGCTGGTCAACCAGCAGAAGCACTTCACCACCCCGGCGGATTTCTTCTTCTGCCGCTACAAGTCCAAGGCGCTGACCGTTATCATCGACATTGTTTACATTATCTGCGCCGTGCCGTTTATCTCGGCGGTACTGGTAGCCGGCGGACGTGCAGCTGAGGTAGCCACCGGCGGCGCGGTATCCTCGCAGACGTTTACGCTCATTTGCGGCATTATCATGACGGTATTCGTCATGCTCGGCGGCGTAAAATCCACCGCACTGGCGGATGCTGTACAGGGCTGGTTCTTCATTCTGGCGCTGTGGGCAATTATTTTCGTAACGCTCAAGATCGTATTCAACGGCTCGATCATCGAGGCATTCCAGACCGTCCGCGTGCAGACACCGGACTGGTTCTCCTATCCGGGTCCGATCGGCATATGCACCTATCCGTCGCGCGTCAGCTATCCGCTTGCGTGTGCATTCGGCTACACGCTGCTGCTGCCGCAGGTCTTTGTACGCTCCGGCTATTACAGCGCAGGTCTGAAGGACCAGCGTCAGATGGCGTTCCTTGCACCGTTCCTGCAGATCATCGTCTGGGGCGGCACGATGCTCATCGGTCTGGTCGCGCTGGCTGCCATGCCTGACCTTACCAGCTCGGAAACCGAACTGGTTATCCCGTATATGTGCAACATCATCGCGGGCACGCACGGTCTGCTCGCGCAGATTCTGATGATCGTGTTCCTCATCGGCGTACTGGCGGTCGGTCTGTCCACCGCAAATGCGCTGCTGATGGTCATGTCCTCTATCATCTACAAGGACCTGCTGGTCGGTATCGGTCACTGCAAATTCAAGGCATCCGAAACCTCGGTTATCCGCGTGGTAATTCTGCTGTTCGGTGCCGTAACGGTTGCCGTATCGCTCATGCACTGGGAATACGTCTACAATCTGATGATTTTCGCGGATTCTCTGGTCGAATCGCTGTTCCCGGCGCTGGTATTCGGCATTTACTGCAAGTGGGCGACCCGAAAAGCCGCTATCACCTCGATTTCGGTCGGTGCGATCATCATCTGCCTGACCTTCTTCATCTGGGATCTCGGCTATGTGTGGTACGGCACGATCGGTCTGGCGACCGCGTTCGTGCTGATGTATGTGGTCTCTAAGCTGACAAAGGACGACCCGAAGGACAGCGAGGACTTTTACGAGGCGCTTGACTCCGGTCACAGACGCTTCATGCGCATCAAAGCAAAAATCAAGTAACGGCAGGAGGGCGAAATCCTATGCTACGATTTACGCTCAATGGCACACAAATTGAAATAGAAGACGGCGAAAACCGCACATTGCTCGAATATCTCCGCAATGTAAAGTGCATGAAGGGCACAAAAGAAGCCTGCAGCACCGGTCACTGCGGCGCGTGCAGCGTGCTGGTGGACGGCAGGCTGACGCGCTCATGCGTGACGCTCGTGCGCCGACTGGACGGCAAAACCGTCGAAACCATCGAAAACGCACCGAATGACACCATGCTGCAGGTGATTCAGCACTCGTTTCTCGATGTCGGCGCCGTGCAGTGCGGCTTCTGCACACCGGGCATGGTGATGGCGACAAAGGCGCTGCTGCTGCACCATCCGGCCCCGACCGAGCCGGAAATCTGCGACGGGCTGAAAAACAACTACTGCCGCTGCACCGGCTACGTCAAAATTATCGAGGCGGTCAAGCTGGCAGCGGCGCGGCTGCGCGGGGAAGATCCGGATATCGACAGCTTCCGCAGCCACGAAAGCACGGTTATTGTGGTTGGTGAAAATCAGGTCGTGCCCGAAATCACCGGTTCCGCGGTCGGTAAGTCGGTCTGGGATGTGGACGGCATGGACAAGACCGGCGGCAAACTGAAATTTTGCGACGACTACACCGCGGAGGACATCGGCGCGGATACCCTGCTGCACGGTGCATTTGTCTGGGCGCCGGCGCCGCACGCAAGGATCAACGCGGTGGACTACTCCGCCGCCGAACAGGCGGAAGGTGTGGTGCGCATCGTGACGGCGGCTGACGTGCCCGGCATGAACAAGGTCGGCACATGGACGCCGGAGCAGCCGGTCTTTTGCACGGATGAGGTGCGGTTTCTCGGTGACCATCTGGCGCTGGTTGTCGCGGATACGGCGGCGCACGCGAGAGCGGCCGTCAAGCTGGTCAAAATCGACTATGAAGAACTGCCCGGTATCTACACCATGGCGGACGGCTACCGCAAAAACAGCTTCATCGTGCACACCGGCCGCGTCAGCGGCGATGTGGAGCAGGCAAAGCAGCAAACGGACATTGTCAAGCTCAACGTCTCCAAGGATATTGAGCCGCAGGAGCACGCCTGCATGGAGCCTGTTTCGGCTATCGGCATGGTGCAGGACGGCAAAACGATCCTCTATTCCTGCACACAGGCGCCGTTCGAAATCCGCAGTATGCTGGCAAAGATTCTGGACAAGCCGGAGGAGGATATCCGCGTTATCGTGACGCCGCTCGGCGGCGGCTTCGGTAAAAAATGCGACTCATTTCTTGAAGCACCGGCGGTTGTTGCCGCTCACGCCTGCGGCAAGCCGGTCAAGATTACGCTGACGCGCAAGGAGGATTTGATCCTCACCACCAAACGCCACGGCTACCATACGGATTACGAGATCGGCTTCACGCCGGACGGCAAGTTCCAGTATCTGGACTGCCGCATGTTCTCGGACGGCGGACCGTACGAGTGCGAAAGCTACGGCACGCTGATGACCGGCGCGCTGATGAGCGGCGGGCCGTACATCATTCCCAATGTCAAGGTGGAAGGCTCAGCGATTCGCAATAATAACTTGCAGGGCGGTGCGTTCCGCGGCTACGGTATCAATCAGGCGGCGATCTCCATTGAAACTGCGATGGACATGATGGCGGAAAAGCTGGATATCGACCCGTTCGAGCTGCGCCGGCGCAATGCCGTCTATCCGGGTGCGACCTCGGTCGGCGGTGAGGTGCTCAAATACAGCATGGGTATGATGGATACCATCAACCAGTGCGAAAAAAGTTTGCGAAAAGCACTCAAGGAATACGAAGGACAGTATCCCAAGGGCAGCAAGGTGCTCGGCTGGGGCATGGCCTCGGGATTCAAGAATGTAGGCGTCGGCAAGGGTATTTTCACCGATGACGGTGCGTGCAGGCTGATTCTGCAGGGTGACGGCCACCTGCACATGATCGTTTCCGGCACGGATATGGGACAGGGCTTCCGCACTGCCATGACGCAGATCGCGGCGGAAACGCTCGGCATGGATATCGCGGATATTTACATCACCAACGGCGACACCGAGCTGACCATCCCGACCGGCGAATCGGTTTCCGAGCGGCAGACGCTGTGCGGCGGCCGGGCGGTGTATGAGGCGTGCGTCAAGCTCAAGCAGGATTTAGACAGCCGTCCGTGGCGGCCGGGCGAGGAACGCCGCGCGGAATACTATTATGCATCCGACCCGTGCTTCGCCATCGGTGATTTTGAGGGCGCAAAGCAGCGCGGTGCGAAATACCGGAATTTCCCGGCGTATGCGTATGCCACGCAGGCCGCCATTGTCGAGGTGGACACGGAAACCGGCGAGGTTCGGCTGCTCAAAATCATCGCGGCGCACGATGTCGGCCGCGCCATCAATCCGCATATCATCGAGGGTCAGATGCACGGCTCGTGCTCGATGGGACAGGGCTACGCACTGACCGAGGGATATCCGACGAAAAACGGCTATCCGGTCAAGACGCTGTACCGTCAGCTGGGTCTGCCTCGCGCCGAGGATACGCCGGATTACGAGATTATTTTAATCGAGGACCCGGAGCCGCAGGGCCCGTTCGGCGCGAAAGGCATTTCCGAGGTTGCGACCGTGCCCGTCACACCGGCGATTCTCAACGCTGTGTCGCGTGCCATCGGCGTGCGCATCAATAAGGTACCCGCGTCGCCCGAAGTCGTGCGCGAAGCCATCCGCACCGGCAAATGCGAGGTGCCAACCATGGAGCAGCAGCTTCAGGCGCTCGAAAAGGATTGCGAATGTCACCGTCCGTCGGACGGTGTGCAGTGAAATTTCTTGTCGTTGTTTACAATGACAGTCGAAACAGCATCACCACCTATAGCGCAAAGACCCGGAATCTTTTTTCGGAAGATTCCGGGTCTTTGCCGTTTTCACTTATTTTCCGTCTGTTTTTTTACCGCCTCTGCGATTTTGCGATACTCCGGCACATCCACGCCGTACTGCTCCGCCAGACGCACAACCTGATAAATCAAACCATCCACCTCGGACTGCTTTCCGGCTTCCATATCGCGCTGCATAGAGGTAGACGCGGTCGGTGCAAGCGCATCCAGAATGCGCAGGTTGCGCTCGACCAGCTCCCCCGGCCTGCTCTCCAGCGGAATACCCATCTTATCCGCCAGCGCAACGACCTCTTTTATCAGGCGTACAAAGCTGTCGCGCACCTCGCCCGGATGCTGCATTTCCGCAGCTTTCGCGTGATAATACTGTCCGCAGGCCGCATTCGGCGACACATACGCAAATTTGAGCAGCGTGTCGCGCTCGACATACGGAGAATAAACCGGGTCGATTCCGGCATTTTTGAGGTCGGTCTCGACCTGCTGCAGCACCGGATGATCGGTCTTGTGGCTCGGCAGTCCGTACACGATACGGCAGATCGCACCGTGCTTCTGAATGACGCCCGGCGCAATCCTGTTGGCCGAAATGTAGATGCAGCCGTCCGTGACGAGCAGCTCAGGCAGCTCCGCCTGCAGGGCACGGCCCGTGCCGTAGATGTTGAGCACCGGAATAACTACCGTGTCCCTGCCTGCTGCCTTGCGGATGAACGGCACGGTATCCGCGAGAGAGTATCCCTTGACACACACGAAAATCACATCCGGCGCGGGAGCGCCCTGCTCCCTCGCGGCAAGAAAGCCGTCCATGTCGATCGCCTTGACCGGAATGCGCTCGCGCTCATTTTCTCCGGATACAAGCGTCAAGCCGTGCTCCTGCAGGACCGCAAGATGCTTTCCGCGTGCAATAAGTGTGGTATCCGCACCGGATTTGCTCAAATACGCGCCTACCGGTCCGCCAACGCCACCGGCACCGATAATCATATAACGCAGCTTCATCCTCTGTTCCTCCGATTGCTTTTTCTGCATTATAGCACAAAATCGGCAATGTATCCACAAGTCTGTGGATATCTCTGTGCAGCGCGTGATTCTCCGCTTCTGTCATTGCATCTGTTTCCTTTTCACGATATAATGATTTTTATATATAACTTTCTCACCTGTCTAATTTGTTCGACAAAATTCGACAGCCTGCAAGGAGGTCATTGCACATGGCTGGCAACCCCCAAAAGAAAAGCACCGGCATCGTCAACGCCGCCATTGGCGCGCTGGCAGTCGTGCTGGCTATATTGATTGTCTGGATGATGAACCTCGTTGCCGGTATTCAGGGCACCGCGCGTATCATCAACTACGCCGGACTCGTGCGCGGCAAGACCCAGCGTATCGTCAAGCTGGAAATCTCCGGTCAGCCGCAGGACGGCATGATCGCAGATATTGACGCGTTTATCGCCGGACTGCGCTTCGGCAGCGACGAGCTCAGCCTCGTGCGGCTGAACAATGACGCCTTCCAAAGCAAAATGCAGGAGCTGGACGACTATTTTCAAGCACTCAAGCAGGAGATCGGCCGCGTGCGCGCAGTCGGCTCAAATAACACGGACATCATTCCCATCAGCGAAACCTTTTTCGGCATCTGCGACGACGCGACCGGTCTGGCGGAGGCGTACTCACAGCGCAAGGCAACCTCGCTTTCCGCTCTGGAGAAGTACATCACCGCGGATATCGTTGTGCTCATGCTGCTGATCGGCTACCAGCTGTTTCAGGCGCTGCACACGGCTGCGATGAACCGCGCTCTGCAGCATAAGGTCTATCTGGATGCCGCGACCGGCCTGCCCAACAAGAACAAGTGCGAGGAGCTGCTCGACGATCCGACGCCGCCTGCGCCAGAAACCGGCGTGTGCAGCTTTGACCTGAATAATCTACGCCGCATCAACAACAGCATGGGCCATGAGGCCGGTGACGCATACATCCGGCGATTTGCGGTCGCGCTGCGTGCGGCCATGCCCGAGGAGCATTTTGTCGGCCGCGCAGGCGGCGATGAGTTCCTCGCGATAACGCACGGACCGGATGCCGATGCGCTGCAGAAATTGCTCTCCCATGTCCGTAAACAGCTTGCCGAGGAGTCCCGACAGCATCCGGATACACCGCTCAGCTATGCAGCCGGCTTTGCGCTTGCATCGGACAATCCGGACAGCAATATGCGCGATCTGTTTGACCTTGCGGACAAAAACATGTACATCAACAAAAACCACGTCAAGCGCGAGGAAGCCGCCGCCGAAAAGCGGCTGGATTTTCAGCTGCTGAAGCAGGTCAACCGCCTGCACCGCAGCTTTTCCGACTGCCTGTACTGCGATGCGCGTCTGGACACCTACCGCACCATCCGCGCGTGCGAGAGCTTTTTTCTGGCATCGGACGGCAGCTACACCGGCGCCGTCGAACAGATTGCCGAGGAACAGGCTGCTAAAAGCGAGCGCAGCCGCGTCCGTTCTGCGCTGCAGCTTGACGTACTGCAGCGCAGCCTGCACAGCGCAGAGGATACCCTCGAACTGCAGTACAACGCGGCCGAGGAAAGCCGCTACAGCCGTTTGACCGTTCTTCCGGTCGATTGGGACGAAAACGGCAGGCTGCACCACTTTATCCTCGCGTTCGAGACCATCCGGCTGAACGCCGACCAAGCCATCGACCCGAAGGAGCAGCTGACGCTGTACTACGAGCAGCTAAAGCAGTCTATCCTTGAGAACGACAGCTATGTGGACGCGCTGCTCGATATGGCGGGCACAATCTACACGGTAAACCTCACGCGCGACACCCTCGAGCGCAACATTTCACCTGCGGGCAAGAGTGATTCGGACCGGGCGCTGTTCCTCGACTACCCGCTTCCCTGCTCCTACCGCGACTACTGCGACGAGTACCGCAAGCGCGTCACACCGGCAACACTCGGCAGCTACCGCACGGCAGATACCAGTGCCCGTCTGCTCAAGCGCTTTGCCGCCGGTGAAAAACACATCACGGTGGAGTACTGCGTGCAGGAGGATGACGGCGCTATCCGCTGGGTACAGAAAACCGTGCTGATGACGCAGACCACCGTGTTTGATCCGGAAATCAATGCCGAAATGCCGATGGTCACAGCGATTATCCTGCTGCAGGATACCTCGCAGATGCACGCCCGCGACGAGCAAGAGAACGCTCGTCTGCAGGCCGCCTTCGATGAAATGCGTATTGCGAACCGCACCAAAACCGAATTTCTCTCGCGCATGAGTCACGATATCCGCACACCGCTCAACGGCATTATCGGTCTGCTGCAGGTGGACGAAACCCACTTTGATGACAAGGCGCTGCTGCTGGAAAATCACAAAAAAATGCAGATTTCCGCCAATCACTTGCTGTCGCTCATCAACGATGTGCTGCAGATGAGCAAGCTGGAGGAGGGCACGACCGTCCTCACGCACGAGCGCATCAGTCTGGTGGAGCTGACCCGCGATATCATTACCATTATCATCGGCCGTGCCGAAGAAGCCGGCATTGAGTGGGAGTACGAGAAGGACAAATCCATCATTCCGTACCCGTATATTTACGGCAGTCCGCTGCATCTGCGGCAGATTTTCCTCAATATTTACAGCAACTGCATCAAATACAACCGTCCCGGCGGTAAAATCACCACCCATACGGACTCGCTCGGTGAACAGGACGGCAAATGCACCTATCGCTGGACGATTTCGGATACGGGTATCGGCATGAGTCCGGACTTTGTTGACCATATTTTTGAACCGTTCACACAGGAAAAGCAGGACGCGCGCAGCTATTATCACGGCACCGGTCTCGGCATGACCATCACCAAGGAGCTTGTCGACCGGATGGGTGGCTCGATTACGGTCACGAGTCAGCTTGGTGTCGGCTCCACCTTTGTAATCACTTTGCCGTTTGAAATTGCACCGTCTCCCGAGCAGACACCGGACGCACATGCCGCGCCGGATATCAGCATTGCAGGCTGCAGGCTGCTGCTCGTCGAGGACAATGCGCTCAACGCCGAAATCGCACAGATTCTGCTGACCGACGAAGGAGCGACCGTAACCGTCGTCACGGATGGCAAACAGGCTGTGGAAATCGTGCAGAACAATCCACCGGACACATTCGACGCGGTTCTCATGGATGTGATGATGCCTGTGATGAACGGCATTGACGCTGCGAAGACCATTCGCTCGCTCAACCGACCGGACGCGAAAACGCTGCCCATCATTGCCATGACCGCAAACGCCTTTTACGAGGATGCACAGAAGTGCCTCGCCGCAGGCATGAATGCCCATCTGGCAAAGCCGCTGCAGATAAAGAAGGTCAAGCAGACGATCGCCGAATGGGTGAAAAATAACCGAACTGCAAAAAAGGACGCGTAAAGCGTCCTTTTTGAGGCTGTCAAAAAACTATCGTTTTTCGAGCAGCCTCTCGCTCGAAACCACGCTTTCGAGCGAATACTGAAGAAAAACCGCGCCCTGCGGGCACATTTTTTCTTCCCTTGTATAAATTCCGAGATACATGCTCCCGGAATTTATGAATTTGCTTCGCAAATTCTATTTTATGCGTGCTGCCGCACGAAACGTAAAAATTAAAATAATACTTTTTTGACAGACTGAAAGGACGCGTAAAGCGTCCTTTTTCATTCTACGGCTAACGCATCCTCGCTGATTACCGCCCGAATCCCCCATGACGGCACCTTATCCGGATAGGCTTCGCCTTCGAGCATGACAAACGCCGCATCGTACTTCGGACGTTTTTTCGGGTAGATGCCGAGTCCGTCCGTGAAGTACAGCAGGCCGCGCAGATGGCGGAACGCGCCTTCGGCATTTAAGCGGTCAACGTGCTCGAAAACCGGACGAAAATCGGTCGCAGACTGACCGATCAGTTCAAAATGCTCCATATATTCCGCGAGTTCCCGCGCATTTGTCACCTTTTTGTCCGAGCGCAGCTGATCGTCGCACTGCAGAATACGCAGGTTGAAATGCCGGAAAAAGCTGGTGTTCTCCTGCAAAAGCTCATAGGTGCGGCTGAGAAACGCGCGCACGAGTTCACCGGAGGTGGACATCGAGGTATCAATGGCAATGACGAAATCCTCTATTTTCCGCACCTCCCGCGTTTCTAACGGCTCGATAAGCGGCATATTTCCGAAATGACGCAGTCCGTAGGCGTAGTAGCCGTAGTCGAACGAATCCGCATCCACCGAGACCTCCTCCCGCAGAGCGGCAAACCGGCGCAGGAACGCGCGGAAATCAGTCGTTTTGCGGGTGGAAACGGCAAGCTGCTCCCGCACAGCCTGACCGCCTTCCGCCTTGTTCGCGAAAACCGTCTCCATCGCGGTCTGCGTCCGTTCGGCCTGCTGCTGCCAGCGGCGCTCCTGCTGATCGTCGTCCTCCTTGTACCACAGCGTGTGCTCGTCTGTCGCAAACACGCGCGTGAGCGTGGCACAGTCATACGAATTCAGCCGCGTGCGGCGAAAGTGGCGATAGACCGCCTCAGCCGTCAGGACCGGCAGCTCGTCCTGCAGTTCACGGTAGATATTCTGCCGCCGAACTGACACCTTTTCCGCCTGCAGGCAGCGGTAATCCAGTGAATCCAGCATGCTTTCGACCGCAATATCGCACGACAGATCCCACAGATCGGCATCGCGTCCGCGTGTCTTTCCGGGATGGCGCAGCAGACAGTGGAACAGCGTGTGCAGATAGGCGCGGTTGACGTTCGCGCGGGAGCGCTCGTACTGCTGCGCCAGCCAGGCACCGCTGAAAAACAGCACGCGCGTGTCGGTAGCGAGCGTGGGTGTATCGTAACCGTCTGCCGCAGGCAGCGCCGCCAGCGCGGAATCGAGGAACGGCAGGTTCATGTACAGTTCGGTGCGGGCGGAAAACAGGATTTCGCGTCCGATAGAAATCCAGCGGGAGGACTGCGACATAGAAAACATCACCTCACAGGTTCATCTTGCATCGTAGGGCGGGGTGTCCTACGGATTTATTGATAACTTCTATATATTTATATCATAATTCAAACGATTTGGCGCGTCCCTTGGACTGCGTTTTACCGGCGGCTGACAGCAGAACGGACAGTGCTGCCGTCTGCTCTGCTTCGCGGGCAGACGTGCACGCGGCATCCACATCGGCGGCAGAGAGCACACCGAGCGACAGCAGGAAGGTCAATGCAGCGGTCTCGCCTGCCTTGGCGCAGGACTGCGCCAGATTGCCGCCGTGTGCGCGCAAAACCGTAAGATACTCCGCTTTTGCGGCATCCGAGAGCACAAACGGTACGGCAAGCCGCCGCACGGCTACGCGTGCCGCGACCGAAAAATCGTGCCGCTCGAGCAGTTCGCTCAGGGCAGCATCATACTGCCGAAAATTCAGCACACCGCTGTCAAAGCACTGGCGGTAGCTGTATCCTGCACCGTGAATGCGCCGCTGAAAAATATGCGCCGGACTGAGATCCTCCAGTTCCTCGACGTACTCGGGGAACAGCAACCGCGCGTGCTCATCAAACCGCACATCGAGTTCTCCGGCGTACTCGCCGAGCAGCCTGGGCAGGCAGGTCGGCGCAGACGGTGCGGCGTGCAGGATGACTTCGCGCAGGCTCATGCAGTTCATCAGCGCACCGCCGCCGAATTCGCTGACGGAATCAGTCAGTTCGATGCGTTCAAGATTTCGGCAGTTATAAAATGCATAACTGCCAACACTTTTTGCATCCTTCGGGAGCATAACCGTGCGGATAGCTGCCGCATTGTGCTTCGGCTCCGTGCCGCCGCAGGTGATACGGACAGCGAACGTGTCCTTGCCTGTCAGATCGGGGACCCGCTCGCTGAGTACATACGCGCCGACCTCGGTAACAGGCACACCGTCTATCTCATCCGGCAGACGCACAATATCGTCCTGCGTTTCGCACCGCAAAAGCGCAATGCCGCCGCTCGCACTCCGCGAACAGGTCAGCCGCAGTTCGTTTTCGCCCTCGATCACCCGCATTTGCACTCATGTCCTTTCTGCTTTTTCATTCTGCTACCCATTATAGCACAGTGTGCAGAAAAAGACGATACCGTGGTCTTTATTCTCATAATAAGAATTTATAACAGAAATAATATATTGTTTTTCGCAAATTGCGCTTGACAATCCACTGTTTTGCGAATATACTGTGACCATACCAAGTAAACCAACACAAACCAATGACGAAGACGAGTAGCAGGGAGACCGAACCTCCAAGAGAGCCGCAGGCGGTGTGATTGCGGCAGGCAAGGACCGTGTGAATGGACTTCAGCAGGGCAAGGCGAACGGCTTCGGCCAAGTAACTGCGACGGGGACTCCGCCCGTTATCAGGGGAGCGCGCATTGTTTGATGTGTGAGCAGAGTGGACGCAGTTTGCGTCAATCTGGGTGGTACCGCAAGAGCGTATTCGCTCCTGTCCCAAGAGAAATCTGGGACAGGAGCTTTTTATTTTGTAAAACAAATTGAGAATTGAAAATGGAGAATTGAGAATTGTGGTATCGCGCAAAGCGCGATGATTTAATAAACGCGCTCTGCGCGTCACATTCATTTTCCATTATCCATTATCAATTCTCCATTACTGCAAAGGAGTAATCACCATGGCTAAGATCCCCCACAGACTTTATTTGACCGAAGACCAGATGCCCAAGCAGTGGTACAACCTGCGGGCGGACATGAAGGAAAAGCCGGACCCGCTGATTCATCCGGGCACGCGCCAGCCGCTGGCGGAGCAGGATCTGTATCCTATCTTCTGTCAAAAGCTGGCGCACCAGGAGCTGGACAACGACACCCGCTACATTGATATTCCCGAGCCGGTGCTCGATATGTATAAGCTGTACCGTCCGTCTCCGCTGTGCCGCGCGTACAATCTGGAGAAGGCGCTGGACACCCCGGCTAAGATCTACTACAAGTTTGAGGGCAACAACACCTCGGGCAGCCACAAGCTCAATTCCGCGATCGCACAGGCGTACTACGCCAAGGAACAGGGCCTCAAGGGCCTTACCACCGAGACCGGTGCCGGTCAGTGGGGTACTGCACTCTCTGAGGCATGCGCGTACTTCGGACTGGACTTGAAGGTATTCATGGTTAAGGTCTCCTACGAGCAGAAGCCGTTCCGCAAGGCCATCATGCAAACCTTTGACGCGAATGTAACGCCGTCTCCGTCCAATACAACCGAGGCAGGCCGCGCTATTCTGGCACACGATCCGACCACCGGCGGTTCGCTCGGCTGTGCGATTTCTGAGGCCGTAGAAGTGGCTACTACGCACGAGGGCTACCGCTATGTACTCGGCTCCGTGCTCAATCAGGTGCTGCTGCACCAGTCCATCATCGGTCTGGAGAGCAAGCAGGCTATGGAAATGCTCGATGAGTATCCGGATATCGTGATCGGCTGTGCCGGCGGCGGCTCCAACCTCGGCGGCCTGATTTCCCCGTTCATGCAGGATAAGCTGCTCGGCAAGGCCGATCCGCGCATCATCGCGGTGGAACCGGCCTCCTGCCCGTCGCTTACCCGCGGCAAGTATGTTTACGATTTCTGCGATACCGGCCATGTCACGCCGCTGGCCCGCATGTATACGCTCGGCAACGGCTTCATGCCCGCGCCCAACCACGCAGGCGGCCTGCGCTACCACGGCATGAGTCCGATCCTCTCCAAACTGTACCACGACGGTTATATGGAGGCGGTTTCCGTCAAGCAGACCGACGTATTCGACGCGGCAGTTCAGTTCGCCAAGGTGGAGACCATTCTTCCGGCGCCGGAGTCCAGCCACGCCATCCGCGCCGCAATCGACGAAGCGCTCAAGTGCAAGGAGACCGGCGAAGCTAAGACCATCCTGTTCGGTCTGACCGGTACCGGCTACTTTGATATGGCAGCATACGAGGCGTATCACAATGGCACCATGCGCAACCACATTCCCACCGATGAAGAGCTGCAGATCGGCTTCGATACCATTCCGCCGCAGGAATAAAACGCAATATAAGGTATATGGCAGACCTCCAATTTCTCTGCTGTATATAGCCGCCTGTTCCCCCCACAGGCGGCTTTGTTTTGCCGAAAACAGGTTTCCGAAAAAACTTTCAAAAAATCTGAAAATAGTTGTTGACATTAGGCCCCACCCGTGATATTATAATAAGGCAGTCAGCGAGAGCGACAAAGCGAAACGCCGACAGCGAAAGAAAATAGATCTTGTATGCGCCAGTAGCTCAGCTGGATAGAGTGTTTGGCTACGAACCAAAAGGTCGGGGGTTCGAATCCCTTCTGGCGTACCAGATCAACCGGTTATTTCGTAAGAAATGACCGGTTTTTCTTATTTTCTGATATAGGTAAAAGTTTTTGTTCCGATTTGCGAGAGGCAATATAAAGATGCCGCCGCCATACCGGCATACGAGCCGAATACTTAACTTTAGCCCTAAAAGAAACCCTGTCTGTTCCAACACCAGACAGGGTTTTCTCACTTTTACAGCACTTTTACGCCCGCGTTCTCACACGCCGAAAGGAATTCCGGCGGCAGTCTGCCGTCCGAAATGACGGTATCTACCTCATCGAGACCGCAAATGCGGAATGTACTTCTTCGATCAATTTTAGAGGAATCCAGCAGCACCGCCACATGCTCCGCGCGATGCAGCACAGTCTGCTTGAGCAGCGCCTCCTCCTCTACACCGCAGGCAAAGCCGGTCTCCGGACTGTAGCTCGTCACGCCGAGCAGCAGCAGGTCAAAATGCACGCCCTCCAGTTCCTGAATGCCGCGCACGCCGCACACGCTGTGGCTGAACCGGTTGAGCGTGCCGCCGGGAATGGACACCTTGGGCTTTTCCAGCCGCGCGAGTTCGATCGCACACGTCAATCCGCTCGTGAAGATCAGCATCGGCTCATCCGGCACACAGCGTGCCACGGCGGTTGCCGTGCTGCCGGAATCCAGAAACACCGTGGTATTCGGCCGCAGCAGCGCCGCCGCCTTCTCCGCAATGATCTGCTTTTCCGACGCATTGCGCGCCGTGCGCCTGCCGAACTGGTCGTCCGTGCCGACGACTACCTCGACCGATTTGACGCCGCCGTGCACGCGAACCACTCTTCGCGCCTGATCGAGTACCTTCAGATCGGTTCGCAGCGTCATTTCGGACACCGACGGAAAAGCCTCCTTCAGCTGTACAAAGCTCAGGCTTCCCTCTCGGTTGACCAGTTCGACGATTGCATTGCGGCGTTGTTCCATCGGTTGTTTCCTCCAATTAGTCGTGCTGCTGAAAGTTTGCCAGCAGATATTCCTCTGCCTCCGGGCACCACAGGCCGTTGTGTGCGTCCACAATGTCAGCCAGCGCGGTAAACCGCGCATCCTCCGCACCCTTTGCACGCAGCTCGGTCAGCGCGATGAGCGGCATGGTCAGATGCGTGTATATGAGCTTTTTGCCGCCCGGAATCTTCGGCAGATTGAGCGTAGTCTCGGCTGCCGCATCCAGACCGCCGATATGCGTCACCATAACCGCCGGATCGATGCGGCCGGATGCGGTCAGCTCGAGCGATTCGATCATATCCGCGGTGTTGCCGCCGGTCGTGCCCATAACATGCGTGGAATTATAGTGTACATCATAAAAGTTCATCTTGGCAGAGAACTGCTTGTCGGTCGGGCCCGCGAAGAAGTTCAGACAGCCATCGCGGCCGAGCACCGCGCTGCAAAGCTCAACAACCGCCGCAACCGGCGCGTAGCAGAATACATCATCAAAACCGGTGCCGCCGGTCATTTCGCGCAGCTCTGCCGCCGGATTCTCCATCTTGCCGGTGTTGACAAAGTGCAGGTCGATGCCGTCCTTCTCCTTGACCTCGGCAGGCGGGAACAGCGCCTCAGCGCGTGCCAGACGGTCCTCGTTCACATCGGTCACAACGACCATGGACGGACGGACGTCACGGTGCAGCGCATACGTCAGCGCACCCAGGCCCATCGGACCGGCACCTGCCATGATGGCCAGCTTGCCGCCCTTTTTAATACCCATTTCGTGGTGATAAACACCCATCTTGGTGTGATAAGCGGCGTTGAACGCACCGATTGAGCAGCTCATCGGCTCGGCAAGAGACGCCTCGTAGTAGGCACGCCCCTTGTACTCGAGCAGGCAGCCAAGTTCCATAACCTCAGCCGGAATGATGCAGTAGGTCGCATCGCCGCCGAAGAACTCGTAGGAATAGCCGGGGCTCCACATCGTGCCCTTGTAGTTGAGCGCCGGCTGCAGCGTGAACTTCATGCCCGGCTTGAACTTATCCTGATGCTTCGCGCCAACCTTGACGATATCGCCCGCAAACTCGTGACCCATGATGGCCGGATGCTCGGCAACATCGGGATGCACGCGCTTGTGCTCGGTACCAAGGATCGCGCACTTGTAGGTGGACATGCAGATGCTGTCGGATACGACCTTGACCAGAATCTCATCATCGCGGATTTCCGGCAGCTCAAAGGTATCCAGACGCAGATCATTCGCAGCATGCAGACGTACAGCCCTTGCTTTCATAATAATAACTCTCCTTTATCACTTAGGCAATAGATTTCAACAATTACAGCTTGGAAAAACGTACTTTCGGAAGCAGCTCCTCGATAACCGAGCGCTCGGCGGCCTGTGTGCCGCTGCACATGACATTCGCGGCTCCGGTTGCAGTCGAGAGACGGACAGCGTCCTCCTCGCTCATATCCTGCGACTCGGCATACGCCAGCGCGGCCACCACGCTGTCACCCGCACCGACCGTACTGCCGACCGGAACCTTGAGTCCCTCAGCATAAATCGTGCTGCCCTTGCGCAGATACAGCGCGCCGCGTCCGCCCAGCGAGATAACCACCCGTTCGATGCCGCTCTCCAGCAGCTTTTGACCCTCTGCGGTCAACTCTTCGATGGTTTCCAGTTTTTTGCCCGCCAGACGCGACAGCTCATCATCATTCGGCTTGATGAGGTACGGCGCGGCCTTTAAGCCTTCTGCCAGTAAAGCGCCGTCCGCATCGAGGAACACCCGCGCACCTGCGTTTTTGCATGCGCTCGTCCACATGCGGTAGGTGTCCTGCGGTGCGCCCTTCGGCAGACTGCCCGCCAGCACCACGATGTCGCCTGCGTGCACCTCAGCCAGAAGGTCGTTCAGCAGCGCATCTAAATCTGCGTCCGTGACGGTCAGCCCCGGCTCGTTGATGTCGGTATTCGTGTGGCCGACCCGGTCAATGATTTTGATATTCGTGCGGGTCTGCCCCTCAACGAACCGGAACTGCGTGGTGAAATTCTCGTTTTCGAGCAGCTTTTCGAGCGTTCTGCCGCTCTCACCGCCCAGAATGCCGACTGCGCGGCTGTCTCCGCCGAGTTTGGCAATCACCTTGCTCACGTTGATGCCCTTGCCGCCGGGATCCGTGCGCATTTCCGTGATGCGGTTGACCGTGTCAAGCGCCATACCCGGAATTTCTACCGTTTTATCCAATGCGGGGTTGAGTGTTACCGTATAGATCATGGAATGACCCCTTTCAGATATTTGAAACTGTTGAAACGAAAGCTATAATTATAATACCAACAGTTCGCGCAAGCGTCAATCTGTTATTTCAACAAATAATCACTTTTGTTTTTGTGATGATTCACAAGAGCGCATTCTCTCTGTAAATTCTGTTCTGCGCGCAAAAGGAGCGGCAATGCAGAATATTTTCCGCATTACCGCTCCCTTTTATGCTTAATTTCCGTGTTCTGAGAACAGACGATCCAGCTTTTCTTCCAACAGCTGCACGGCTGCGTCGCGCTGACCGGTCCGCAGGCGCTCGATCAGCTCAGGCTCCTCGATCAGCTGTGCGCTCACCATGCGCATGACCTCCACCGGAATCGGATCATCGGTATCCGGCGCAAGCAGCACAAATGCCCCCATAATCATCTTTCCGGCCTCGTAGACCGGCGGCTGTGCCTGTAAATAGCCGAATCGGCAGTCCGATACCGCCTTTGTCCTGCAATGCAGCAGCAGCGCGAACAGCGGCTTGATATAGGTATCGCCCATGGCTTCCCGTCGGCGCAGCTGCTGCGCCACCAGACGCGATGCGTCTTCATTCGGGCAGAACAGACGGCTTGCCGCGTCAATCAGGCCCTGCCGCGAGACTGGTTTGCACACAGTCCGGATGCATAAATGGTCGAGCATCTGCACCATCGAGCGCGTGAGGCGATAGGTATAGCGCAGGCCGCCTTCGGCCGCCGAGGCGGCAGACGGCTCTGCCGGTGTGCCGGTCCGCACGGTGCCGTTCAGCCGCTGCACCGCATCCCGCAGAAGGGCGCGGTCCGGCTCAAGCAGCGCGGGATTGACCGTAATCGACGGATACGCCAGCTCGAGCGGCACGGTTGCAATCACAAGGTCGATGCCGCGGCTGTGCAGCTGCTCCGGATCGAGTTCGCGCACCGAACAGCAGCCGTCCACCTTGAGGGTCGGGAATTCGCCCTCGATACGCGAAGCCAGAAATCGACTTGAACTCATACCCAGCGGGCACGCAACCACCACGCGGGCGGCCTGCCGCAGTGCGCCGTTCTGCTCGAGCACCGCGCCAAAGTGCATGGCAAGATATGCCGCTTCGCTGTCCGGAATGTGCGGCAACGCCAGTTCCATCTCGACGGTGTCGCATGCGGCGCGTGTTGCCGCCCACAGCTGCGGATATTCACGCTGAATCGTGTCCAGCTGCGGATTATCCATATGAATCTGCTCGCGCACGCGCAGCAGCATCGGCCGCAAATGTGTAAACAGGTTGTCTCTCAGCGATGCATAGCCCGAGAAATCCACGCGCATCGCGCGTTCTACCTCGCTGATCAGCCGTCCGGTCAGATGGCGCAGGTGCATCTCGCCGGCTCCCCATTTTTCGCCATCGTCACCGGTGATATACGCTGCCAGATACTGCTCTAAATACTGCACTTCCTCGGTCGGCAGCGTCAGGCCGAACGCCTGTCCCAAAGCTGCCCCTAACCGCTGTGCGGCGTTTTCCGGCGGATGAACTGCGGCAGACGAACCGCCCTGTTCGCGCAGCTGCTGCATCGCCAGCGTGCAGTGGATGGCAAGCGTCAGGAAGCCCGCATCCGGCAGACGGAGCTTCTCCTTCTGCTCGAACTGCTGCAGCACCTGCCATACCCGCTCGGCAATTTTCGTATTCAGCAGCGCGGCAAATGCGCCGCCTGCAGCAAAATTACCGCGCAGCACCGCCTGCAGCTCTTCTTCAGTCAGGCTGCTCTGCAGCAGCGCGGCAGCGGCGCGGCGGCAGGACAGCTTTTCGCCCTTGAGCCATACGCCCACACCGGGTCGGCGGTGCAGCGTCACCGCATACGAGGATACCCACTGCCCGATTTCGTCCAGATCGGCGGCCAGTGTGCTCTCGGAGACGAGCAGCTCCCGCGCCAGTGCTGCGGTTTTCATCGGCTCACGCGCCTGCAGCAGCATACCGAGCAGCTTTTGCCGCCGCTGACGGCGCGGCAGCTCCGCGTAGACTGTGCTGCCGTTCAGCAGCGCGCGCATTTGCTCCCGGCGTGCGGGCGGCTCGTCCAGCAGCAGTCCCTGTCCCGGACTGCGTACAAAGCGATAGCCTGCCGCGGCAATCCATTGCTCCACACTCGGCAGCTCACGCAGCACCGTGCGGCGGCTCACGCCGATGCTCTCCGCGAGCATCGCCGCCGTCACCCAGCCCTGCGGCAGCGTCAGCAGACGGTCGATTAACTTTTGTCCGTTCGCAGTCAGCGAAGGCAGGGTTTCAGACATCGGGATGGCTCCTTTCTATAAAATCCAACAGGTTTAGAATGGAAAATGAATGTCACTGTCAGCATAGTGCATTCATTTGTAAATCCATTTACAATCGTGTATACGTTAATTCTCCCTTTTCCATTCTCAATTACTTATCTCTATGATACCACATTCTAAAATGACAGCACAAGTGACACTGTTCCGTATCCTGCGTTTTTTGTCACCATCTTCCGGTGACACAACTCCGACAACCCGCTCTGCTGTCACCTCTGTTCTGTGCAGACTGCACAAGCAACCATCCTTTCCCCTGCGCGTTTTCGACAGTCTTACGACATTTGTCACCATTCGCCGGTGACATCAGTCACTATAGTTTCCCTTGTCAGACCCGGATTCCGCCTGTACAATATAATCAAACGAAACGAAAGCGACTCCCCGAATCCCGCAAGTCATGCGGCAACACAGATAAGGAGTTGAAAAGCTATGAAAAACGCAATTTCCCGTTTTGGCAAGTTTTTGAGCGGCATGGTCATGCCGAACATCGGTGCATTTATTGCATGGGGCTTCCTTACAGCGCTGTTCATCGAAAAGGGCTGGTTCCCGAACGAACGGCTCAGCTCGATGGTCTCACCGATGCTGAGCTACCTGCTGCCCATTCTCATCGCCGGTCAGGGCGGCTATATGGTCGCAAAGGAACGCGGCCGCGTCATTGCCTGCATCGCCGTTATCGGCTGCATCTGCGGCTCGGACTACACCATGCTGATGGGTGCGATGGTGATGGGCCCGCTGGCAGGCTGGGTCATCAAGCAGTTTGACAACCGCGTGGAGGAGCACATTCCCGCCGGTTTTGAAATGCTGGTCCACAATTTCTCCATCGGCATCCTCGGCATGCTGCTGGCGATCCTCGGCTACTACGTTATCGGCCCGTTTATGACCGCCATTCTCACCGTACTTACCGCAGGCGTTGATTTTCTGGTCAGCCACAGCCTGCTGCCGCTGGTTTCCATCTTTATTGAACCGGCAAAGGTGCTGTTCCTGAACAACGCCATCAACCACGGTATTTTCAACCCAATTGGCGTCAGCCAGGCCGCAGAGGCCGGCCGCTCCATCATGTACATGCTCGAGACCAATCCCGGTCCCGGTCTGGGCGTTCTGCTGGCGTACTGCCTGTTCTGCAAGGACAAGACCACACGTCAGTCCGCTCCCGGCGCGGTTGTCATTCACCTGCTCGGCGGTATCCACGAGATCTACTTCCCGTACATTCTGATGAATCCGATCATCATTCTGGCTCCGATCGCGGGCAACTTCTGCGCGATCCTGTTCTACACCATGACCGGTACCGGTCTGTCCGGCCCGGCATCCCCCGGTTCGATCATTGCCTACATGGCGATGGCGCCGCGTGACTCCGTTCTGACGGTATTTATCGGCGTTGTCCTTGCAGCTGCCGTATCGTTTGTACTCTCGTCTGTCATTCTCAAAGCAACTTCCGGCAATGCGCAGAACCTCAGCGAAGCGCAGGCCAAAATGCAGGACATGAAGGCGCAGGCCAAGGGTGAAGCACCCGCAGCCATCGAATCCGCACCGATAAACGCCGGTGACGTGCACAAGATCGTCTTTTCGTGCGACGCAGGCATGGGGTCGAGCGCGATGGGCGCGACCAAGTTCCACAACCGCATCAAGGCCGAGCGTCCGGAGCTGATCGTCACCAACTCCAGTGTAGATACCGTACCTGCTGACGCAGATATCGTTGTCTGCCAGCGTGTTCTCGCCGAGCGTGCCCGCAGGAGTGCACCGCAGGCACAGATCATCACCATTGGCAACTTCCTTGCGGACCCGAATCTGGACACCCTGTACCAGACGCTGACCGCTGCACCTGCCGCGAAAGCCGCGGCTCCCGAAACCACTGACGAACCTGCCGCGCAGGATCAGGGCCTTGTAATCCAGGCCGAGGACATTCAGCTTGGCTTACCCTCTGTTGATAAGGAAACCGCGATCCGCGCCGCAGGTGCGCTGCTTGCCAAACGCGGCTATGTCGATGCCGACTACGCCGATGCAATGGTCGAGCGCGAAAAGCTCGTTACCACCTACATGGGCATGGGCGTTGCCATCCCGCACGGCACGAGCGAAAAGAAATCCACTGTCAAAAAGTCCGGCGTTGTCATGCTGCAGTACCCCGACGGCGTAGACTTCGGTGACGAGAAAGCATACCTCATTTTCGGCATTGCCGGTGTCGGCGATGCACACCTTGACCTGCTCGCCCATGTCTGCGAGGTCCTCGAGGACGAGGAGGCGCTTGAAATGATGAAGAAAACCCCGGATATCAAGTTTGTACTGACCCACCTGCAGTAAAAGGAGAGAGTTTCATGAAACAGTTTACCATCACCATTCAGGATAAGGAAGGTCTGCACGCCCGTCCGGCCGGTCTACTGAGCAAGGCCGCCAAGGGCTTCCAGTGCGCGGTAACGCTCACCAAGGGCGAAAAGACCGCTGACCTCAAGAAGATTTTCGCAGTAATGGGTCTGGCCGTCAAGGGCGGTGACAGCATCACTGTTACCTGCGACGGCGCGGACGAGGAAGCTGCAGCGGCTGCGCTCGAGAAGATGTTCGCTGAGATCAAGTAACTGAATTTCGACACAATCAAACCTGAAAAACCAGGAGAGGGATAACCTCTCCTGGTTTTTCCTGTTCCGAACGCAAAAGGTCTCCCGCCCAATGGCGGGAGACCCTTTCAGTCTGTCGATAAAGTCAATCTATCGTTTTTACTTTTCGTGCGGCAGCACGCATAAAATAGAATTTGCACAGCAAATTCATAATTCCCGGGGGCGTGTACCTCGGGAATTATACAAGGGACGAAAAATTGTGCCCGTAGGGCGCGGCTTTTCGTCAAGATTCGATTGAAAGCGTGGTTTCAATCGAGAGGCTGCTCGAAAAACGGAGTTTTTCGACAGCCTCAAAGGGTCTCCCGCCGAATGGCGGGAGACCCTTTCTCATTTTATCGGCTTATTTACCGGTCTTTTCACACAGCTTCTGCATGATAACAGCTACCTGTGCACGGGTGGCCGTGCCCTGCGGGTCAAAACGGTTGCCCGATTTGCCGCTCAGCAGACCAGCCTTCTGCATTCTGGTTACAGCGTCCTTCGCGTAAGCGCGGATGCTTGCGCTGTCGGCAAATGCGGCTGCACTGCCGGTTTCCTCTACCTTGGTGCCGGTGGCGGTCAGATAATTATCCATGATAACCGCAGCCTGCTCACGGGTGATGAGCGCATTCGGATTGAAATGCGAAGCGTCCACGCCGGAAACGATCTTGTTGGCTGCTGCCCAGTTGACGTATGCGTTGTAGTACATTTTGCTGTCTACGTCGGCAAACTGGCTCTGGGTGTTGTACGCAGAGATGTCTGCGCCTGCCATACGGCCAAGCACGGTGACAAACATGCCGCGGGTCATGCCCTCGTTCGGGGAGAAGGTGGTTGCGGTCGTGCCGTTGAACAGCGCCTTATCGGTCACATATTCGATGGCATCCTTTGCCCAGTGGCCCGCGATGTCGGTGAAGGTGCTTGCCGTACCCTCAACAACCTTGACATTCTTGCCTACGGTGCCGTAGTTGTCGTAATCCACAGAGTAATCGTTGAATACATCATCGGATTCGTAGCCTACTGCATCGGTGAAGGTGCCCTCGTTCCAGTCTGCCAGCGTTGCCCAGATATTGGTATTGCCAGCCTTGATGGAATACGAGTTGATAACCGGAATATCGGTGGACTTCTCTGCAACAGAGGAGTTCAGTACGGTAGTAACGCGAACATACTTTGCGCTGCCCAGTGCGGAAATATCAACCGTATTCTTGCCATTCTTCAGCTCTGCGGACTGGGAAGCCTTTACGGTCTTGCCGTCGTCCGAGGTCTCAACGGTTGCGGTTGCAGAAGCCGCGCCGGTGATCTCTGCGTTATAGGTAAACTGTGCTGCACTGCCGGTCATTGCGCGCCACTCGGTGGTGTGCGTGCCCTTGGTGACGATATTCTCCGGTGCGTAATCCAGCCATACGACCAGCTTGTCGCTTTCCGGACCCTTTGCAGTCGGATTTGCGTAAATCTGCTTGTTCTCCTCTGCGGTCAGCTTGGTGGTGTAGAAGCGGAGCTGGCCGATGTCGCCCGTCAGCATGGTGTGCGTCTTGCCGCGGCCGCGGCCCGTCAGCAGATGACGATGGAATGCAAAGCCGGAGTACATGGACTTGCCTTCCCAGTTGCGGATCTCAGAATCAAAATTCGGTGCATCGGTGTGACCGCTTGCCTTGGTATCCTCGTAGCTGTCGCCGCCGGTTGCACGATCAAAGCCGCCGGTGTACTGTACCCACTTGCCGAGGGTAACGCCGCCGCCCATATTCTCGTCGTCGTTCCAGAAGTACTCGCCGTTATCGTTGTTAAAGCCGATGCCGTAGGTAACCATGCCGGTCTTGCGGACTGCCATGCGGAACAGGTAGTTGGTGCCGTAGCTGATGGAAGCGCCCTTCATCAGCAGCGGGTTGTGGTCCCACTCATCGCCCGTTGCCAGACGGTCGATGTTTGCCCAAACCATGCCGGTAACGCCGTTGTCTACCACATAGTTCTTGTTATCCGGAATTTCCACATAATCATCCACGCCGTCCAGGGACAGACCCCAGCCGCCGTTGTACTTAACGAGCGTCGGATTGCCGCGGATGATACCGTCGTTGCCCTTGCCGGACTTATCCTTTACGATCGGGGTGCCCTGAATGGAGCCGAGCACGGCAACGGTCTTCTCTGCCGAGTTGCCGACCTTGACGGTATAGCTGCCGCCTGCCGGTGCCTTGTAGGCAAACTCAACCGTGCGGGTCTCGCCTGCCTTGAGCGCAGTCTTCTGCGAGGTAACGGCTGCGCCGTTGATGTACAGCACTGCCTCTGCGGTGCCGTCCTCATTGCCGATGTTCTGCACATCCGCCTTGGCGTAGATGACATCGCTGGTCGGCTCGCTTACCGTGCCGCTGCCAAGCTGCAGGCGCAGGTTGCTGTAGGCGTAGGTCGCCTTGCGGAAGGTAACATTGACTGTCTTGGTGTAGCTGTCCAGCTTGAGGGTATGCGTGCCGAGTGCGGAAAGCGTCAGCGGTGCGCTCAGCGTTACGGACTCGCCGGGATTCAGACCGACAACGCGCTCCTTGCCGCTCTTGCCGAACTCATACAGCCAGCGGTCGGTGCCGTTGTCCTTGACACACATGGAGGCAGTCGCCAGACCCTTGCCGACATTGGTCACCTTTGCGGATACCGTGACAGTGCCGTTGGACTGAACGGTGTCCGGGGTGATGGAAATATCGCTGTACGCCAGCTTGGCGCCGTCCTTGGACAGCGTAACCGTCTCAAATATCTTCTCGCCGTCGCTGCTCAGGCCCAGATTCTTATAGGTCATCAGACCGTCCTTGACGGTTACTTCGAGCATATCGCCCTTGCCGGTTGCAAGCAGGTTGGGATAGTTGTCATTCAGGCGCTGATCTGGCTTGCCGGTGTCGATCTTGCCGTCGCCGATGCGGGCATCGCCCTGGGTTACATACAGGGTATCTGCGCCGCGCTTCGGGTCAGCAGAAGCATAGCGGGAATACAGATGGGTATGGCCGCTGAACATGATATTCACGTTGCCGTTCTCCACGATGGAAGGAACGTACTTGCGGGTCAGGTCATCCTCGAACGGATGGTGCATGGTAACAACGCGGAAGTCAGCCTTCTTGGCATCGTCGGTTGCAAGATCGGCCTTGAGCCAGTCGAGCGACTCGTTTACAACGGCCTTGGTTGCCGCATCTGCCTCGCCGCCGCCTGCGGTGGAGTTCAGCTCGAACAGGGACCACGGGTTGCTGTCCAGCATATCGAAATGCACCGGACCGCAGTCAAACGCTACGTTGCGTCCGGTCTCGTTGGACTTATACTGCTCCTTCTGCACCTTGGTGACATACTCATCAAAGTAGGCACCGTAATCGTGGTTGCCGCTGTTGTAGATGACCGGCACATTGTGCAGGAACGAGCCGACATTCTGGAACCAGTACGGGAACTGATCCTTCTGAGAGCCGGTGCCCTCTACCATATCGCCGGTATGCAGGATAAAGTCCGGATCGAACTGTGCGATCATGTCGGAAACCTTGGTTGCCGTTTCAAAGCGATGGCTGTCGCTGACAACCACAAAGCGGATCTCATCCGAATTTTCGGGCAGCGTGCGGAAGTGACCATCCATAGTCTGTCCGTCCTCGGTCTCAACCTTGTAGGTATAGGTCGTACCCGGAGTCAGATCGGTCAGGCGGGCACGATACATGTGCATGCTCTCACCCTTAAACTTTTCGCCCTCCTCTACCGGAACCTCAAGCGTTTTCTTGTCCGCATCGCTCGTACCGTAGGTAATGGTGGACTTCATCGGTTTATCCAGTTCCCAAACGACAACCATGCCGTTTGTTTTCGGGGTCATCAGGTACGGACCCGTCAGAAAGGAGCCGGTATCCGTCCTTCCGATTGCGGAAGCAGTGCTCGGCACCAGTGTTGCCAGCATCACGGCCGACAGCGCACCGCTGAGCAGCCGCCGCATACGCGAAGATTTTTTAGCCATTTACTTTCTCCTTTCTCTTCACGGTACGGCTGCTGCCATACCGCCGCGTCTATGTTAAACCTTTTAAGTTAAGGCAATACCGCATAATTGAACAAGAGTGATTTGCGAGTAAATTTTGCGTAC